>Ga0256404_1001017_pt1 | contig 71206 bp, 61 predicted proteins | sample RumenRJG_01DNA_FD_185990 | JGI IMG/M metagenome (GOLD analysis project Ga0256404, IMG submission 185990) | Bovine rumen microbial communities from Lethbridge, Alberta, Canada - RJG_01 | ecosystem: Host-associated > Mammals > Digestive system > Stomach > Rumen | place: Canada: Alberta | collected... | reverse complement strand
TGCATCAGGGATAGACTGGTTACGGACTTGCCGCATCCGGACTCGCCAACGACGCCGACCGTTTTACCGGCGGGCACTTCAAACGTAACGCCGTCCACCGATTTGACGGTACCGGTATCGGTAAAGAAATAGGTATGCAGATTATCGAACTCGACCGCGTTGTTGGAGTCCTTCATAACGGTCGTATATTCCGACTCTTTTACGTTTTTACGCTTGCGTTCTTTTTCCAGCTTATCCGTGATCTTGCGGTTTTCTTTGGAAATTTTGCGGCTTTCTTTTGCGGAAAGGAAGCCATCGTCTTTTTTCTTTGCCATGGATGTTCTCTCCTTTACCGTTTCATTCTCGGGTCAAACGCATCGCGAAGACCATCACCCACAAAGTTGAAGCCAAGCACCGTTACCAGCAGGCAGACACCGGCCGGTATCCATATAAACCAATAATGGGTCATAACAAAGGTGTTATTGGCATCGTTGATAATATTGCCCCAGGAAGCGAAGGGGAATTTAACGCCCAGGCCCAGGAAAGAAAGGGTAGCTTCCGTCAGGATCGTGCCGCCTAACGACAGGGTCGCGTCAACGATCAGCTGAGGGATAACATTGGGGACCAGATGACGGAAGATGCGGCGGGATACACGAACACCGGTCGCCTCCGTGGCCGTCATGAATTCCTGTTCCCTTAGGTACAGGATCTGCCCGCGGACAAGACGGGCGATACCGGGCCATCCCAGGAAACCTAAAAGAAGCATCAGATAGATCATACGGATCTGCGGATCGACCTGCATGCCGTCCATGGCGGAGCCCAGAATGATGATCAAAGGAGTCGAAGGGATGCAGTAGAAAATATCCACGATACGCATGATCAGGTTATCGACCCAGCCGCCGAAATAACCGGCCAGACCTCCGAAGATAACCCCCAGGCCGATCTCAATGAAGACAACGATAAAACCGATCATCAGTGATACACGGCCGCCGTACATCAGACGCGTCAGCACGTCCATGCCGCTTTTATCGGTCCCTAAAGGATGTGCCCAGGTAGGAGCATGGTAGGCGTCGTAAACATAGGTGTCTTTTTCCTGTTTGACCGACCAGGTATTGGAAGCAGGTGCGTACGTAATGGTATACGTATATTCTTCGCCATCGTCTGTGAAGTTGAATTCGGTTACATCCTGATTGATGGCTTCTTCCAGTTCGGTACGAAACCGTTCGGATACCTTGACGCCGTTGTCTTTCGACTGTACGACAAAACGGGAAATAAAAGCCGTCTGCTTACCGTCAGCCAGAATGTTGCCACCCTGATCGATCTGATAACTGTTTCCGTCAGCCTCAAAGGAAGTCTCCCCTGCCGCATAGGCCAGCAAGGCAGCCCGCTTGAAATCGAAAGTAAGTGAAGACTCCTGGACGCCGTCAGCTGGATTGATGATATCGCGCACAGCCATGGCAACGATGGTATCTCCCTGAGAAATCGTATAGATATCATCGGTATCCTTGGTCAGCTGATAGGTATTATCTTTATAGGAAAATTCACTTTTATTGGTCTTGATAGCCAAAATGACCTGTGCCTGTACGATCGGTCCGAAAGTCTGCCCCTCCGCTACGATATAGCGAAGATCCTTATTTTGGGTTACCGCCACGTATTCCTTTTCCATCTTGGTATACGTATAGAACTGCTGATCCTGGCGGTAAGGAGTCACCAGACCTCCTACAAAGCTGAAAATAAACATAACAGCCAGCATGATCAGTCCCACAACGGCCAGCCTATTCCGCATAAAGCGTTTTAAGACCAGCATACCCGGAGACAGCGTCTTGACACGGCGGTCATCATTCAGAGAGTACTCAGGCTTTTTGTTTTCCGTGTCTGTTTCCACAACGGTATCCTTTTGGGTTTCTTTTGTATTATCAGCCATTTTCTTCCTCCCTCCTTATGAATAACGGACCCGCGGGTCAACGACTGCGTACAGAACATCCGACAGGAGGTTGCCCAGTAAGGTCAGGACTGCCATAAAGGTCATATAAAACATTGAGAAGGGGATATCGCCTGCGACCATAGACTGATAGGAAGTATATCCGATACCCGGCAGCGAGAACAGGGTCTCTGTGATCAGGGCACCGGAAAACAAGCCGGGAAGGCTGCCGCCTATGATGGTGACCAGAGGGATCAGGGTGTTGCGAAAAGCATGCTTATAAATAACTTTATGCTCCGAAAGGCCTTTGGCGCGCGCGGTACGGATGTAGTCCGCATTCAACACTTCCAGCATGTTGGTACGGGTGTACCGCATCAGCCCGCCGATCGAGATAATGGTCAGTGTCAGCACCGGCAGTACCAGATGTTTTACTTTATCAAAGAACTTTCCGGCAGCACTCAAAGTCGCATAGTCCCGTCCGACATAACCATATAAGTCGAACCAGCCCAACTTGACGCTGAACAGCAGTTTCAATAGCTCCGCGAAGAAGAAGGACGGAAGAGAAATACCGACTAAAGCGATGGCGGAAATAATATAATCGGTGCGGGAATACTGTTTCGTTGCCGCTACGATACCCAGAGGGATAGCGATAAACATTTCCAGCAGGAAAGAAATGACACCTAAAATAAAGGACAGGCTGATAACGGATTTGAATTTGGCCACTACCGGCATATTCCATCTCCAGCTGTCGCCGAAATGACCGCGCACAGCGTCCTTGAACCAAGTCAGATACCCCATCAGGATATTTTTATCCAGACCATACTGTTTATTCAGCTGATCGACCCATTCCTGATAAGGTTTCGCGCCTGGCGCTGCAGACAGCTGCATAGCCATGTTTTCTACATAAGAGCTGGGAAGAGAACGGATCAGTGCGTAGATAACAAATGTTACACACAGCAGAATGATCACTGAGATTCCCAGTCGTTTCAGGATGTACTTCCTCATTGCTCTGCTCCTTTGGATTTTTATGAAGAGACACGGACTGCTGTCTATCCGGTTCTCCGTTTCACCGGATGACCTTTAACAGCTTATACCGCGGAAATTTTTCTTCATACATAAACTTTGAGGCTAAAGAGCCCCAGAGTTTATGTATAAAGAAAAATTCCATACCATATGAATGAAAGAAAGACGAGCCGCTTCTTTGGGAAGGGGCGGCTCGCCTTCGTAGTCAGTTTTAAGAACGGATCAGTTAAGTTCGATTTTTTCGACTTCAGTCATCCAGCTCCAGTAAGGAGTCATGTCAGGAGTCAGAGAATCGATATTGATACGCTGCGTAGAGAAAATATAGCACTCAGAACGCTGATATACAGGAACCTCAACACCCCAGTCCAGAATGATATTCATGGCTGCCGTGTAAAGGCCTTTTCTGTACTCATGATCAAGAGACTGACGGCCGGCTACGATCAGCTCATCCAGATCCGGATCGTTGATCTTATAATAGTTGGTCGAGCCCTGACTGTGATACAGCTGATACATATCAGGATCGATGCTTGCGCCCCAAGCGGCTACCCACATATCGATAGCATCGGTTTGATAAGCAGCGAACAGATCACTTGCATTAGCCAGGTCATTTACCTGAAGAGTGATACCGATCGTCTTCAAAGCCTCGGAAGCGTTCTTCAGAAGCAGGAAGTCAGGATGATTGCCAGTACCGGAACCGCCGATATCGATCTGATAGGACAGGGAAGCACCTTCCGGAGCAGCCGTTACTTTTCCGTCTTCAACAGTATAGCCGGCAGCCTCGAAGAATCCAAGCGCTGCCTGAAGGGCTGCTGCATATTTATCTTCTGCTTTCATTCCTTCGGTGTAGATAGGCTGACCGTTCACATCAACGGAGTAAGCCACCTGATAACCGTCGTCGGTAACCTGAGGAGCAGCCCAGGAAGTGCTGCTGATCGGGTAGTTGATGATCGAAGCGGTATCCCTGTAGTAAGAGTCGATGGACTCGTCGCGGTATACGGAGAAGATCGTAGCGAATGCCTTACGCAGATTCTTTGAAGCATCGGAAGAAGGATCTCCGCCGACGTCAACACGGTCTGCGCTGATTCCGATGTAACCGTAGCCAAGGAAGTCATACAGTTTGGTGGTGATGACGTCACCGGTATCGGTACCGTTGGAGTTGTACTCAGCGATCATCTTATCAACATCGATACTGAAGGAAGGATCCGCGATATCGGCCGTTCCTGCCTGGATCGAACTGGTCTTATCGTCTTCAGCCGTCTCGATGAAGTTCAGATGGGCGGTCTTGGGTTCGCCTTTATAATATTTGGGGTTTGCGTCCATGTATACGACACGGTTGCTATAGTTATTGAATACATAAGGACCTGCGCCGAGAGGCTGAGACGTCTTCGCACGTACGGAAGACAGGTCGCCTTTGGGGAAGCCGAACTGATGAGCGTCGTAATCGTACTGGCTCTCATCACCATAATAGTGAAGAGGAGCGATGGAAATTCCCAGCTGATAGATCATAGGAGCGGAAACTTCGGTGGTAGTAACGGTCATGGTGTAATCGCCGGTCTTTTTGATACCGGAAATATAATCAGCGCCTTCGCCGATCTTAACACCCTGAGTAGAGTATGCGTATACATCTGCGGGGATCAGGTCGGAAAGAGCGGTGCCTGCGGTTTCGGCTTCTGCCTGAGAGAAGTTCCAGCCGTAATTTTCCATGATCGCTTCAAAGAAATCGGTAGCCGTTGCATCAGCAGCAAGGCCGTCGTAGCCCCAGGCGGAAGCAGCGGTAGCTACATCATCGCTGTCTTTTGCGTAACCTGCCTGTACACAGTAGTCAACGATTTCCTGAGCAAACTGAGTACCTCCGTTATCAACAGCATCCCAAAGGGCTTTCTGCTGATCTTCGGTCCAGTTGGAGAAGTCGGTATTATCGCGTCCTGCTTCGCCGATGGCAGCAGACAGGGTGGTCATACCCTGACGATATTCTTCCATGCCGACGATCGGCTGGCTGTACAGAGTCGTGGATCCATCATAAGTAGGATCAGCCAGAACATACATGCTGAAAATAACATCGTCGATGGTAATGGGCTCTCCGTCGGAGAACACAAGATCGTCACGAAGCGTAATGTTGTAATCAACGGTCCCATCATCGTTCTCGACCTGTTCGATATCCGCGGGGCCGTAATAGGTGTAATCGGTCCCGTTGTAGGAACGAGTCTCGCCTTCGATGCCTTTCAGGACCGGATCGCCTACGCGGTCGGTTCCCATAAGGCCCAGCTGGGTCATTCCTACGATATTGTTATCAGCGGCTGAAGAAGCAAAGAAGGGAGAGAATTTTGCTTCCAGGCCCTGATCGGTGGTTGCAACGATGGTATCGGCAGCGCTGCTGGGCTGAGCGGCTGTGCTCTCTTCGGAAGCTTCGGAAGCTTCTGACGCTTCGGTCTTGCTGGACTCTTCTGCAGCGGAAGATTCCGCAGCTGCAGAGGATTCGGTACCAGCACTGCTGGATTCACTGCTCTTGGAAGAGCAGCCGGCCAGCATACCTGCGACGAGAGCCAGACTCAGGAATAATGCAAGAAAACGTTTTGCCTTATTCATGATGTGGTTTCCTCCTTGAATCATTACCTGTTAAAGGTTGTTGCAATCAACAGGAGGATGTGCTTTTTCTCTCTCTGATGCGCTTTTTCAACAAAACAGCGCGCAGCACAACTTTCCGTTGATGCATTTAATGATATTATAATAATGAGGTGTCCGTTGTCAAGATACAAACGTTACTATAGGATATACAATTTCTCTTATTCTTTATGCTTTTTTATAGCGGATCTCGGAAACTTTTTTCCGCATATATAAACAAATTGCAGTGTAGCCGATCATCAAAGTCAAAAAAACAACAGACCAGATGATTTTTCCGAAGGGCCTGTGTACTACAGCCTGCACTACGATATGAACTGTCGTTCCCAGACAAGCAATCGACCCGCAGATCACCCCGGCCATCAGACGGCCCGGCAGGGCTTTTACGGTTTTTTCATAAACATAGTCCCTGAGCTGGGCCCCGTGATAATACCAGGATGCCTGTCCCCACAGGATGGTGATCCCTGCCACCAGAACAGCCGTATACGGTAAGATCACATAAAAGGTATTCAAAAGCCCCTCCGCCGGAACAAACCCTCCGGCCAGAGGGATGACCAGGCACAGGATCCCAAGGACCAGCAGGACCTTCATGCGTTTTATAAAGTCCTCCTGACCCATTTCCGTTTTCCAAACGACCCCTATATATTTATACGTACCATCCGTCTGCTTTTCGAAGTCTTCCAAGAAGGCCCGGCGGCCCTTTCTCTTTTTCTTCTCTTTCGTTTCCTTTTCCTCTTCCATGCCTGCCTCCTCAGCCCTGTTCCCGGTCAAGCTGCCGGCGGATCCGGCGGATGCTCTCTTTCCTAGCGTCTGCCAGCTTGGCTACGTCATCGTATTCCCACTTGCTGACTTCGGTCCCGTAGCCTTTTGACGTCTTGCGGCGGACCGGACCCATAGAGGTTTCCACTGTCTCTTCTTTACGCTCCAGCGTATAGCGGTGAGTTGTAGTTTCCCTGATGCCGATGGTAGTCGTATATTTGTAGGCGCACCGCACCATATCCAACTTGTTTTCTTCACTGCAGATAATGCGGATCAGGGTGCCCGGGCGGGATTTCTTCATCATGATCGGCACCGTATACACCTCATAAGCGCCTGCCTTAAAAAGCTGTTCCACCGCAAAACCGATCTCTTCCGCCGTCATATCGTCCACATTCAAAGACAGTTCCGGAACGACTCCGGTGTCATCCTCCGTCTGTCCCAGCATAGCCCTGACGACATTGGCCTGCTCGAAATCCTTATTTCCGCATCCGTAGCCGATAGCCTCTACCTTCATGACCGGCATGGGCCCGAACTTGTCCGCAAACTCCGTCAAAAGAGCCGCCCCGGTAGGCGTGCACAGCTCCCCCTGGATCTGACCCCCGTAAATGGGGACACCCTTCAGGATATAAGCAGTCGCCGGAGCCGGAACGGGCAGGATCCCGTGCGCGCAATGTACGTGGCCGCTCCCCACATGAATGGGCGATACGATGACCTGATCCGGCCCGATCGCTTCCATCAGCAGGCAGACGGCCGTCACGTCCGCCACCGCGTCCTTAGACCCGACCTCATGAAAATGGATCTGGTCGACCGGGGTCTGGTGAACATAACTTTCCGCCTCCGCGATCCGTTTATACACCCTAAGGACCCTTTCTTTGACCTGGTCCGAGGCATCGAGTTTTTCGACAATGGCTGTGATGTCGTCCATCCCGTAATGATGGTGACCGTGCGCATGGTCGTGGTCAAGATCATGATCGTGGACGTTTTCATCATGGTGGTCGTGATGGTGGTGATGGGAAGCCTCTTCCAGAAGGTCCGCTTCCAAGACACCCCCGACAAGAACATCCGCATGCTTGCCGCTGATGCCGCATTTAATACTGTTTTCGACCTTCCACTCCACCTGATCGATCCCGATATGATTGAGCCGGTCGATCATCATCTGCTGCTGATCAGCGGGCAGAAGATCCAGAAGAGCCGCCGTCAGCATATCACCGGCCGCCCCCATCTGACAGTCGAAATATAAGGTTTTCATGTGCTTCTCCTTTGAAAGATTCTTCTAATGGCAGACTTTTTTTCCCGATAAAAGACAATTATAATGAATAATTGTAAAGAATGGATCTTCCCTTGTCAATCAACAGAAAATACAGTAGGAGATAAGAATAGAATGAATACACATACCTGTTTGGGGATCGAGCTGGGCTCGACCCGAATCAAGGCCGTCCTGACGGATCGGCATCACCGCATCATCGCACAAGGAGCTTTCGATTGGGAAAATTCCCTGACAAAAGAAGGCTACTGGACATACGCTCTTTCAGATGCGATCGCAGGCGTTCAAAAAGCATATCAGCAGACAGCTGACGAATATCGTTCCAAAATCGGACAGCCATTATCAAAGATCGATGCCATCGGAATTTCAGCCATGATGCACGGCTATCTTCCTTTTGATAAAAATATGGAGCAGCTGGCGGATTTTCGCACCTGGCGCAACACCAACACTAAAGAGGCATCCGAAAAGCTGACGGAATTGTTTTCCTTTGCCATCCCCCAGCGGTGGAGCATCGCCCATTTGTATCAGGCCATATTAAATAAGGAAGAACACGTCCGCCGCATCGCTCATCTGACCACCCTGGCCGGCTACCTTCATTATCGTCTGACAGGCCGGCAGTGCGTCGGATGCGGCGAGGCTTCCGGCATGTTCCCTATCGACCCGGAAACGGTGGACGGGCACCATGTGTACGATCGGACTATGGCGGCTAAATTCAATGACATATTAAATAAAGAAGGCCTTCCCTATCAGATCGAGGATATCCTTCCTCAGATCCTGGATGCGGGGGAAGACGCGGGGAGCCTGACGCCGGACGGGGCCCTGCTGCTGGATCCCACCGGGACCCTCAGGGCCGGTTCTCTTTTGTGCCCCTGCGAGGGGGACGCAGGCACCGGCATGTGTGCGACCGACTCCGTTCTGCCCCGTACCGGCAATGTTTCCGCCGGAACCAGTATTTTTGCTATGATCGTCCTGGAAAAACCTCTGTCCAGGCCTTATGCCGAAGTGGATATGGTCACCACCCCCGACGGTAAGCCGACCGCCATGGTCCACTGCAACACCTGTACCTCCGATTTGGATGCCTGGATCCGTCTGTTTGGAGAATTTTCTGAAAAGGCAGGCCTTTCCCTGTCCAAGGCAGACCTGTACAAGCTCTTTTATCAGCAGGCCCTTAGCGGGGCAAAAGACGGAGGCGGTCTGCTTTCCTACAATTATTACGCAGGGGAGCCGGTGACGGGAATCGAAAGCGGCAGCCCCTTGATGATGCGTCGTCCCGACGCCGTCCTGGATCTTCCTAACTTCTGCCGCAGCCTTTTGTACTCGGCCGTCAGCACTCTGGCCATCGGTATGAAACGACTTTCCAAAAACGAAGGGATCAAGGTCGATACCCTGATGTGCCACGGCGGCCTGTTCAAACAGCCTTTGGTCGGCCAGCAGATGGTAGCCTCCGCTTTGCGGGTACAGACCGCGGTCATGGAAACCGCCGGTGAGGGCGGCCCCTGGGGAATGGCTCTCCTGGCTTCCTACCGCCTGCAGAAAGACCGGTTCAGCAGCCTGGCCGAATACCTGGCAAAGGACGTTTTTGCGGACGCTAAAACGACCAGGACCGATCCGGATCCTGCAGAGGCGGATGGTTTTGACAGATACTTGGACGAATATCAAAAAGGTCTGGCGGCAGAAAAAGCGGCTGCCGAAGTCTTTCGAGCTGAAAAAGAATAAAAAGACCGCTCTTTTCAGGGACTGTGTGAGGTAACAATATGCTTGAACAATTACGAAAAGAAGTTTACGAAGCCAACATGATGCTGCCCGCCTACGGGCTGGTCACCTTTACCTGGGGCAACGTATCCGGCATCGACCGCAAGAGCGGCCTGGTCGTTATCAAGCCTTCCGGCGTAGACTATGATAAGTTATGTCCGGAAAATATGGTCGTGGTCAGCCTGGACGGAAAGGTCGTGGAAGGAGATCTTCGTCCCTCCAGCGATACGGCCACCCATCTGGAGCTCTATAAGGCTTTCCCCAACATCGGCGGCATCGTTCACACCCACTCCCGCTGGGCGGTCAGTTTTGCCCAGGCCGGTCAGGGCATCATGGCCATGGGCACCACCCACGCCGACAACTTCTACGGACAGATCCCCTGCACCCGGCCTATGACCCCGGCCGAGATCAAGGGTGAATACGAAAAAGAAACCGGAAAGGTCATCGTGGAAACCTTTGCCGATAAGGATCCCGATCAGATACCGGGAGTGCTGGTTTACAGCCACGGACCTTTTACCTGGGGCAAAGATCCCAAAGAAGCAGTGGTCAATTCGGTCGTCCTGGAAGAGGTCGCCTTCATGAATTATCATGCCATGTCCCTGAAAGTCATGAAGTACCAAAGCGATGCTGCCAAAGCCTCCGACCCTGTCTTTGCCTCCGCGGATCCTGCACAAGAAGAACAGCCTTTGCTGCATCCCATGCAGCAGGAACTATTGGACAAACACTTCCTGCGAAAGCACGGGAAAAATGCCTATTACGGGCAAAAGTAAGGACATCAAAAAACCGGACCTTTTCCTTTACGGGATAAAGATCCGGGTTTATTTATATTTAATGATCTATGAATATCAGTTAGTCGTCTTCTGGCTGGACTTCTGACTCGACTCCTGGCCGGAGCCATCGCTTGACTGCTCGTCGCTTGACTGCTGGCCGGGATCCTGATTCGATCCCTGCCCGGGCATCTGAGGCGGCGTGCCCGAACCGGACTGGCCGTTCTGTCCTCCGGGGAATCCGTTCTGACCTCCCGGCTGACCGCCCATAGGGCCGCCCATCTGACCGCCCATGCCCTGGTCAGAGGACAAATCTGCCTCCCCGGATCCTGCCTCTTCCCCGTCCACGTAGACGGTGTAGGTATCTCCTTCGGTAAGATCCGGACTGCTGAACACGATGCAGTTATAGGAAAGACCGATGGTTTGACTGGCCAGCGTATTTGAGTCGCTGTCCTTTATTTCGACCTGAGATCCTGCCTGATAGGTCCCGCTCAGCACGACCAGGATAGAAGCCTGCGTAGAATCGGAGGTAAATCCCTGAGCCATCCCACTGGAACCTGCTGCCAGAATGGTACCTCCGCTAATGGTTCCCGTTCCGTTGTAGTCCAGGCTTCCGTCTCCCTGGCCTTCCGGACCTATGATCACGACATTTCCGCCGTTGATCTGAAGGTTCCCGTTGCTGTCGAGCCCATCGCCTACCACCGTTGCGGTAAGACTGCCTCCGTTAATGATAATGGCCGCGTTTTCCTGAACCTCATCCATTCCTCCGGCCCCTTGCTGCGCGTCAGTGGAGCTGCTGTTTTTCCCTTCGGTCGCGTTGACGCCGTCGTCCGAGGCATTCAGCGTGATGGTGCCGTCGTTTACAGTCACCGTCAGGCCTTCCAGACCTTCATAGCAGTTGGTAATGTCGATGGTGCCTCCGTCAATGACCAAGGCACCGTCTGCATGGATCCCGTCGTCTCCGGCATCTATCGTCAGGTTCCCGTCGGAAACCGTAATATCATTGCCTGCGTTCAGTCCGTCTTCACCCGAGGAAAGGGTCAGGTTTCCGCTGACGACGGTGATATCGCCTTTGCTGACGATGGCATGCAGATCATCCTCTCCGTTGACCGTAAGATCACCCTGCCCGTTGATGGTCAGATCGCATTTGACATAAACTGCTGCGTCGATCTTACTGTTGTCTTCGTCCTCGCCCTGTCCGGTGATGGTGTTGACGGTTCCCTCTTCCAGGGTCAGGATGATCTCTTTGGCCTTTTTCCCGAAAATAGCCGCTGCACTGTCACTGGAAATATCCGCATTTTTCAGGATCAGCTGTACCGTGTCCGACTCCTCCGCTTTTATCCGGATGCGTCCGGTAAAGGACCCGGTCAGTATATAAACTCCCCCGTCCTTGATAGTAACCAATCCGTCCTCGATGCTGACCTGGCCGACGGAGGCGTTTTTGACGGACGCCTTGCTGCCGGACAGTGTTATGGTTACTGCGTCCTTTTCATCCACGTCGGAAGACGATTCGACCGCCAAGGAGCTTTCCGACTTGGTGTCAGCCGAGCTGGATCCCTCTTTGCTTCCCGATTCTTCTGTAACGGACGCTTCTATATCCGATTCTTCCGTACCGGACGAGCCCGCCGCCGCGGAGGCGGATGCGGAGCAGCCGGTCGCGGACAAAAGCAGGGACGCCGTCAAGATGACCGCTCCCAGGCGGCCGCAATATTTTTTCCAATCATGAAATTTCATTCGACGATCCTCCTCCTAAATGGTCTTACAGCCGCTCTTCTTTAGTCTCGATCCGTCCCAGGGATACGTTCAGGTTCCCGTTGCGGCAGCGGATCACGTCAAGAAATTCTTTTTCCTTATCGGGATCCTTAAGAACGACCTGGTAGGTCAGTTCATACATGGCTCCCATGTTGGTGGTCTTTACTTTGCTGCGGCTGCAGTGGGACGTATAGGTTGCAAACAGGTCGGTAAAGGCCCCATTGTAATCCAGATTTTCCGGAATGGTGATCCTAAGCTCCTGCTCGCCCTTTTTGCCGTTTGCCAGGGGGGAAGCCATCAAAGCTACCTGGACCAGGCTGACGATCAGCGCTACAACGACTGCCATAAGGGCGTAGCCCATACCCAGCGCCAGGCCTACCGCCATGGCCAGGAAGACGGATCCGATCTCGCGGCCGCCTCCTTCGGCAGACCTGAAGCGGATCAGACCGAAGGCACCGGCTACCGCGACTCCTACTCCCAGGTTGCCGTTTACGACGCAGATCACGGTCTGGACCATGACCGGCAGCAGGACCAAGGTTACGACAAAGCCTTTTTTATACTGATTGCGATACGTATATGCCCAGGCGATCAGCGCGCCCAGCAGCAGCGCGATCCCCGCGCAGATAAGAAAACTTGAAAGAGTAACCGTTCCGGTCGATGTGGTGGTAAAAATACTGTTCAGCATGCCTGTGACTCCTTTTTATTGATATTGAGCTGCGTGAGGTCTTCCCTGCCGCAGACGACGTTACGATAATAGGTCCCGTATTTGCTGAAAGAAGTCTGACGGGCCCCGGCTTCTTCCAGTATCTGTACCATCCATAAGGGCATGGCCCCCGGTACCTTGACCTCCAAAAGAACTGCTTCCGGATCGATCAAAAACTTTCCAAGGCTTCCCTGGGAAAGCCGCAGCTGCCCGGTCCGGTAACGGATATCAAAATCAAAGGTCGCTCTCAGGTTGGGATCGTCCTTTCCCGCCATGGCGATCCTTTCGCACCCTATATACACGGCCGGCTGCGGACGGTAGAACTCCAGCATATAGTCGATCTCCCGGGCGATCTGCGTGTCCAGCGGCCTGGATCCCATCCGGTAGAGCCACTCTTCTGCCTGATCCTGCGTGATCGGCTGCCTTCTTTTATATACGATCCCCTTGTACTTTTTCTTGATTTCCGCGTAAACGATTTTGGACGGGTCCCCCTGACAGGCTCCCTGTCCGTAAGTCCTCAGCCTCAGCTTTTCCTTATATAAAGGTTTCTCCAGCGACCGGCGGATCATCTGGTAATCCGGTGTGTCAAAATAAATGGAATTGATCGTATCTTTACCGTACTGATCCACTTCCATATACTGTCCCATCCGTCCGCTGACGAACCGATACTGATCGGTGTTCAAAAGGTACTTGGTCTCGACTCTTTTGAAAATCTCCTGACTTTGATTCAAGGTCTCCATCTCTGCCTCTCCTTTCATCGGTGTGTCTTCCTGTTTGATAGTTTCATGATACGATCCCATTCTGAAAGGAATCTTAAAAAAACAAAGTTTTTCTTTCTGTTTTCTTTCAGCTTTTCCGATTATCTTCAAGAAGAGGTAAGACGGCCTTAAAAGCAGGGATGATCCCTGTCGTTTGCATTCTATGATAAAGGAACTGTATAATGAATAATATCGACATTACGGAGGTTTGGTCATGAATGTCTTAATCGTGGAAGATGAGACCCGTCTGGCAGACGCCCTCGGACAGATCCTCAAAGAAGAAAAACATCAGGTCACGGTGGTATATGACGGACGGGACGGCCTTGAATACGGTCTTACCGGCTCTTTTGACGTTATTATCCTGGACGTGATGCTGCCTTATATGGACGGCTTTGAAGTCGTCCGGCGCCTGCGCAGCCACCACGTGAAGACACCGGTCCTGATGCTGACCGCTAAGGATCAGCTGATCAATAAGATCGAGGGGCTGGACTCCGGGGCGGACGATTATATGACCAAGCCTTTTGAAATGCAGGAACTATTAGCCAGGGTACGCGCCTTAGGCCGGAGGACCGGTGACGTGACCATGGATACCATGCAGTACGGTGATCTGGAACTGAATATGGAGACCATGGAGCTTTCCTGCGGCGCCAAAAGCCTGTCTCTGAGTCAGAAAGAATTTCTTGTTCTCAAGATCCTGATGGCACACAAAGAGACGATCGTTTCCAAAGAGGAACTGATCAATAAGGTGTGGGGGCCCGATTCTGATGCCGAAGGCAATAATGTGGAAGCCTATATTTCCTTCCTTAGGAAAAAAATCGCTTTTGTAGGAAGCAAGGTGCAGATCACCATGGTCAGACGGGTCGGCTACCATCTGGAGGAATGATATGAAGAAAAAGACTCGCGGCGCCGCCAGATCCTCCTCCGTCATCGACAAGATGCGGGTGCGGTTTACCTGGATCTGTATGGGTATGGTGTCGATGGTAATCGCGGCCGTGCTGGCCGCGCTTTTAGTCTCGACTTATCGGAGCAATTTCCGCAACTGCCAGAGGACATTGGAAATGGCTCTCAACAGCCAGACAAGAGAGCCTATGATGGGGCCCGGACAAGAGGGACAGGACCGGCCTGAGGATAATAATTCTCCCTTTATTCCGGTCGTTGTCGTTACGGTCGACTCTCAGGGACAGATCACGGATACGGATGCTCAAAACGCCGTGATCAGCGACGATACTCTTAATAAAGCGGTTTCTTCTTCGTTCGGATCCAATAAAATGAGTGGCAAATTGGCTTCCCTCCATCTGATTTATGAAAAGAAAGAAATGGAAGATCAAAGCACCAGGATCGCTTTTATTTCCTCTTCCAATCTGACTCAGCCCGTTCGCTCCCTCTTGATCAGCGCGGCCCTTATCATCATCCCGGTCCTGATCATCCTCTATGTTGTTTGTCACTTTTTAGCATCGATTGCCGTAAAACCAGTACAGCGTTCCTACGAAAGACAAAAACAATTTACCGCAGATGCCTCCCATGAACTGAAAACTCCCTTATCCGTTATAATGGCTAACAATCAGATCATGATGCATCACCTTGACGAAGCGGTCAAAAGCCAGCAGCAGTGGCTCCTTTCCACCCGGGATGAAGGGGAAAGGATGAAAAAGCTTATTAACGATATGCTCTTTCTTGCAAAAGAAGATGCCGATAAAATGCCTTTGGTTCCGGTCAGAGATAATTTATCCAACCTTGTCCAGTCCAGCGTTTTAACGTTCGAACCGGTCGCTTTTGAAGGCGGCATGTCGATCGAATCTTCCGTTCAGGATGATTGCTTTGCCGTTTACGACGTGGATATGATCAAGCAGCTGATCCATATCCTGCTAGACAATGCATTAAAATACGGTGAGAAGGGGACTTCTATAAATGTGAGACTGTCTTCTTCGAAAAATAAAAAGGGAAAGGAAATGCTATCTTTTTCCGTGACAAATTTCGGCAAACTAATTTCAGCTCAGGATCTTCCTCATATTTTTGAACGGTTTTACCGCGCGGATCCTTCCCGAACGTCCAGCGGTAAAAGCTCAGGTTTTGGCTTAGGGCTTTCTATAGCCAAAAGCATCGCCGACCAAAACCATGGAACGCTGACTTGTACCAGCAGTCAAAAAGAAGGGACGACTTTTACTTTTACGATAGCAAGGAATTAAAAGATTTCATATATATACGACAAGAGGGGCTGTCTATTTAGACAGCCCCTCTTGTCGGGATGTGAAATTCTGGAATTCGATTTATTGCACCGCTTTGTGGATTCGCATTGCGGTATTCGGACTGCATAACCGTTTCTGGTTATGCTTTTTCCGTATACAAAGGATGGAAGCAGGCAACCTTTCTGCCTTTTCCGATATCCTTCATAGCAGGACGACCTTTTTTGCACTCGTCCGTCGCATACGGGCAGCGGGGAGCATACTTGCAGTAATTGATGGCAAATTCTTTTGTCTCGATATCCGGCAGGGCCATACTGTCGTTTTCATTCCATTTATCGCCGATACGCGGAATGGAATCAAGCAGCAGCTGCGTATAAGGATGAGCCGGATGATCCATCAATTCCTTAGCAGGACCATACTCGATCTCCTGGCCGCGGTACAGCGTAGCGATGTAATCAGATACATAGTAGGCAGTAGAAAGATCGTGAGTAATGTAGATGAAGGAGATATTATACTTATCTTTCAGCTCTTTGAAAAGGTTGACGATGTTCATCTTCATGGACGCGTCAACGGCTGCAACAGGCTCATCGGCAATGATCAGCTTAGGACGAGTGATAAGGGCACGCGCGATAGAGATACGCTGCAGCTCACCGCCGGAAAACTGTGCAGAGAACTTACCCTTAACGACATCAAGAGACATACCTACATTTTTGAGGGCGTCATCAGCCGCCTCCATAGCCTCTTTCTTGTTCTTAGCCGTTCCGAAATGAAGGGCAGTATTGTAAAGGTAAGTATCGACAGCTTTACGGGCGGAGAAGGATTCATAAGGGTTCTGGAAGATAGGCTGAACTTCCTTCATGAATTCCTTCTTTTTATAGGACTTTTTATCGGAATACTTTCTGCCGTCAAGAACGATGTCGCCGCCATCCGGTTTATGAATGCGGAGGACCATCTTGCACAGAGTAGATTTTCCGCATCCGGACTCACCTACGATAGACAGGATGACCGGTCTCTCCGCCGTGATCTGCAGAGACACGTTATCGATGGCTGTCATCTTTTTACCACGGATCATTCCTCCGATACGGAAGATCTTGGTAACTCCCTGGATATCCAGAAGAAGGTTTTTATTTGCAGTTGTAGTTTCGGACATTATTTTACACCCTCCTCTTCCAATTTATGGCAGGCAGCAAAGCGGCCCGGCAGGTACTCTCTGAATACCGGAACTTCGCTTCTGCAGCGATCGGTCGCATAGGGGCAGCGAGGAGCGAAACGGCAGCCTTTGGGAGGATTCTTTAAAGCCGGCGGACGTCCGGGGATGCCTTCTTTTGCACTCTTATCACCAACACGGGGAAGGGCTGCTACCAGTCCCTGCGTGTAAGGATGGATAGGATGCTCGAAAATATCCTCCGTCTTACCGATCTCAGAAATGCTTCCGGAATACATGATAGCCATACGATCGGTGATCTGATAATGAACACCCATATCATGGCTTACGATAACGATCGTATTCTTCAGGGTCTTCTGCAGATCCATCAGCATCAGCAGGATACCCTTTTGAACAACTACATCCAGCGCCGTAGTAGGCTCATCAGCCAGAACAACGTTGGGGCTCATGAAGGTAGCCAGCGCAATGATGGCACGCTGTCTCATACCGCCGGACAGCTGGAAAGGATATGCTTCCAGAATATCAGGAGACAGACTCAGCTGTTCCAGATATTTTCCGACTCTTTCCAGAGTTTGCTGCTCGGTCTCATTATGCTTGTCTTCCTTGGGAATGGAATCCAGGAACTGTTTTTTCAGACGGGAAATAGGATCCAGTACAGACTGGGCAGCCTGAGGAACATAAGAAATGTTATTCCACCATGCTTTACGGATCTCTCCGGAATCATAGCTGAATTCTTTTCCGTTCTTCGTTCCGCTCAATGTAATCTTGCCTTTATCGATCTTTAAGGGGTAATAAACCAGATCGTACAGGGCTTTCAGAAGAGTCGTCTTACCGCATCCGGACTCACCGGCAATTCCGAAGATCTCATTGTCGTTAATCGTAAAGTTCAGGTCATTTAAAACATGAACGTCTCCGTCCATCGTTTCATAAGAAGTGGACAGGTTATCAATTTTAATCATAGGTCTTACCTTCCCCTCCTTGCCTGCAGATAATCGTTATAACCGGTGATCAGTAAGAACAGTCCAACGAACATGATGATCGTCGCACCGATAGGTGCGAAGATCCAGAAGTACCGTTTCTGGAAGATGGCGTTTTTAGCCATGGCCCAGTTGATCATATTACCTAAGGAAACCAGGTTTGCAGGTGAAAGACCCAGAACTGCCAGAGAAGACTCGGAGGCGATCGCGTTCAGAACGGCGTTCATGAAGTTGGAAAGAGACCAGGACAGAACATAAGGCAGTACCTCGGTCGCAATGATCTGAACACGGTTCTCGCCGGAGAACTCCGCTGTACGGATAAAGTCACGCTCACGCATGGAAAGCGCCATAGAACGGATCTGACGGCTCGGCCAAGCCCAGGCGAACATTGCCAGTACCAGGGCCATTACGAACCAGGTCATCGTTCCTTTCATCAGCGCGGTCATAAGAATCAGGATCGGCAGAGAAGGAATAACGATGAAGGTATCGGTAATAGTCGAAAGGACACGGTCCAGCGCACCGCCTGAGAAACCGGCTAACAGTCCGACAAATACACCGACAACAGTACCCAGGAAGGCTACGGTAACACCAATGCAGAGTGAATTATGAATGGCCTCGATCAGAAGCCATACAACATCCTGGCCCATGGCCGTCGTACCCAGCCAATGCTGGGGTGAAGGATTCAGGTTATTTGCATAGGAGTTAAATGTAAAAGGATTGATGTGCGGGAAATAGAAAACTACAAAACCAATTATGATGAAGATACAGGTGATGACGAAACCAACATGTACCCTCGCATTGGAATTTTTCCAGAATTTTGCGAATTTCATTTCTGCTGGCCTCCTTACGCGTAACGAATACGCGGATCAAAGAGCGGCAGAATCAGATCCACGATAAATGTCATAGTAGAAATCGCGATGATGGAAATAGTGATCGTAGCCAGGATCATGTTGTAATCCGACATGGTGATGGCTTTCTGGATCAGTTTGCCGACTCCGGGATATCCGAAAATTACCTCGGTCATAATGGAGCCGTTGAATACGCCGCCCAAGCTCAATGCCAGCGCCGTGATCTGAGTAAGAATCGTGTTCTTCAGAACATAGCTTCTGCCGATCTTACCTTCGGAAAGGCCACGATAACGGGCATACTGAACGAAGTCTTCTTCTGCAACGTTGGAGGACAGGGATTTCATGGAAATGATCCACCATCCGGTGCTTACCAGCAGCATGGAGAGCATAGGAAGAACAGATGCTCTGAGAAGAGAAGCAAGCCAGGTTCCGAATCCACCCATGTTATTGATAGTGGTCGTGATCGGGAACCATCCTAAAATAAAAGCGAAGACGATCTGAAATACCAGAGCGACTATATAATAAGGAATCGGGTAAATAACGATCGCAATACCCTCAAGAATTTTCGAAATTTTTTTATCTTTACGGAAACCTGCAAGAAGACCGATAGCGTTTCCGATGATCCAAGCCAGGATAGTGGAAACGGTGCACAGGCCGACCGTATAAGGCATATAAGTCCCGACGATCTCACCGGCAGGTGTCGGATAACTCATCAATGACGGACCAAAATCAAAATGCAGAAGTCCCTTCCAAAGATAGGAACCATACTGTTGTAAAAGTGAACCTTCGAGGCCGAACTGAACGCGAAGGGAATGACGCATCGCTTCAAGAGCGGTCGGGTCCATAGAGCCAGAGCGGGCTGTAATCTGACCAATCATGGTCTCAACAGGATCTGACGGGAACATACGAGGGATAAAGAAGATGAATGTTACGCCGATCCAGATAGTAAGCAGCCAGGTCAAAGCTCTTTTTCCAAAATATTTCCAGAATTTCAACCCTAACACTTCCTTTTCTGTAAGAGCTCAGTAAGAGCAAAAGATGCCCCAGGTTTGCCTGGGGCATCCCCTTTTAGTTGTTTTGTTTCGAAAAGCGGTGTGCTTTCCGGTTTACTTCACAGTTTATCGAAACTGACAGCGTAAGCCTTTTGAGTTCCTTATAAGGATTACTCTACGGGTTTCAGCTCGTTAACGATATACTTGAAGCAGCTCCACCACCACCACGGTCCGTTGTAAGCGTTGTCTGCGGTAGGATAGTTGGTCCAATAAGTGCTGTTGGTAGGAACGCACTTAACACCGGACTGGAAGCCGATGAAAGGCAGATCCTCAATAGCGACCTCAAGGAACTGAAGAGCCAGTTTATGAGCATCCGGGCTGGACGGGTCAGTCTCAGCAAGCTTATGGATAATATCCGTAGCTTCCTGGTTATTCCAACGAGTACCCTGGCCGGAACCATTCTGTCCCAGCGGAACGATCAGGTCTCCATCCCAACCATTGATCTGAGAGTAAACATCCTCAGTAATGAATCCGGTCGGCCAATATCCGGCGATCTGGTAGTTACCAGTGGAGCCGTTGGTGTTCCAGGTAGAAGAAGACTGAGATTCGATGGTGCAGTTCAGACCGAATTTGGTCAGCTGGTCATAGGCAGCCTGAACACCACGTCCTGCCTGAGCCTCGGTATCAGCAAGGTAGGACAGAGCGATCGTGAACTCTTTGCCGTCGAAATACCACTTACCATCTTTCAGTTCAAGACCTGCCATCTTAAGCAGTTCGGTAGCTGCATCCGGATCATACTTCCAAACACCGATACCAAACATATCGGTAAGGGTAGCTTCGTCATCCGGAATGTCATAGCCCTGTCCGCGAAGGGTCTCGGCCATACGAGTAGCATAGTCAGGATCCCAAGGTTTGTAAGTCGTGCCGTCATCCAGCGGAATCTCGAAATCTTTCAGCCAATTCTGGATCTCGTCTCCGTACAGTTTCAGGAATGCGGAAGTCTCGGTAATGATCGGGAACGGAGAAGTACGTCCGATACCGCCAAAGATGTTCATCATGATCTCATCGTAGTTCATGGCAGCTGCAATACCCCAACGGAAGTACTTGTTGTCGTAAGGAGCGCCCTGGCCGATAGAGAAGCTCAGACCTTTGGAGCAGGGATCATCGGAAGTAGCATACGGGAAGTCTTTGTACCAAGCGGAGATCTTGTCATTCTGATCCATCATAGAGGTCAGCATTTCAGGGGTAACCTCGCAAAGTACATCGACCTGGTTGTTGACCATGGCCATCTGACGGGCACTGTCATCGCCAAGGAAGCGGAACCATACATACTGTGCTGCGGGCTCTTTGCCGGAAACAACACCGGAAGTACTGTTCTGCCAGTCTTCACGACGCTCGTACAGGATCCACTGACCAAGCTCATCATAAGCTTTAACAGTGTAAGGACCTGCAACGACAGGCTTCTCATCTTTGAAGGTGGTTACATCATCGTACTGAGAATAGATGTGCTCAGGAACGATTCGAAGATCGTTACCCCAAATGGTAACACCAAATTTCTGAACCAGACGAGGGAAGGAATATTTGGTTTTGATGGTAACGGTGTAATCGTCGGTAGCTTCAACAGACTCAAATACGCTGTTGTAGTAATCGCACTGAGAAATGTTCTTGTTGCCCATGATCATGTTGAAGGTGAAGGCAACGTCTTTTGCAGTCAGGTCTTCGCCGTCAGACCATTTGATTCCTTTACGGATCGGAACGGTCCACTCAGTGAAGTCATCGTTAGCGGTAGGCATACCATCGGCAACTTCGCCGTACTGCTCACCGTTTACGGTGTCCATTTCCCACATCATAGCGGACATCAGCTGATGGATACCGAAACCAGCGGAAGTACCGGACATGTAGGTATTGAACTGACCGGGAACATCAGTGGGGCTCTGGCACTCAACGATCAGAGTGTCTTTACGAGGAGTACCGACTTCGGTCATCTCGCCGCCGTCGGAGCTCGAACTCGTCGTGCTGCCGGAAGTCTCACTGCCGGCAGTGCTGTTGCTGCTGCCTTTGCTGCTGCTGCAACCAGCAAGAGTGGTTACAATCATAGCAACTGCAAGGAGCAGAGCAAAAATTCTCTTTTTCATGTAGAAACTCTCCTTTTGAATCTCTGAAACGATCCTATTTGCGCATCAGCAGGGCACGTTTCCAAATGATCTTTGTCCCTGTCCGACCTTTATTCGTCATCTCCTCCTCTCTTAAGTGCTGTATATCCAAAGATCTTCCTCCAAGCCCCGGCTTTCGCTTTGGGTTTCATCAGAAGATCGGACGGCTTACGAATCCATTAATCGTCAAACCCGATTTCCCGTTTTTCACGATCTGCCTGGTAAGCTTTTTCCATCAGTTCGGTCAGGTCCCTGGCTTCTTTCAGGCCGATATCGATTGGCCGGTCATAGAGGACCGCTTCCACAAACTTGCGGGTGGGTTTGATGTCATCCGCGGGGATCTCGGGAGTATGGAACTCTTTATCGCCTTCCAGTTTAACCAGGATCTCTTTATCCCGGCAAAGGACCAGGCCCTTGGTGCCGTATACTTCGAACATCTGCGGATTATTTCCGGAAACCAGACTGGTCTCGGCAATGACAGTCGCACCGTTTTCGTATTCAATGGTGCAGACCGCATTATCGTCAACCTCGCGGCCGGTAACGTAAGTAAACATCGAATTGATGCGCTTGGGCTTACCCATCATCCAACGGGACAGATACATAGGATGAGCACCCAGATCCATCATAGCGCCGCCGCCGGTCTGCTTGAAATCATACCAATAATCAGGCAGCCAGTTTCTGACAGCACCGTCGTGGGAATCGCGGGAACGAAGAACGGTGACCTTTCCCAGCTTTCCCTGGTCGATCAGGTTTTTAATGTAAATGTAGCGTCCCCAGGACCGCTGCGGGAAAGAAATCACAAACTTAACGCCTGCTTTGTTGATCTCTTCTGCGATCTGGTCGCAGTCGGCAACATTCAGAGCCATGACTTTCTCGGTAAAGATATGCTTGCCGGCCCGCGCCGCCTTGATCATAACTTCAGGATGCATAGCCGTCGGAGTTCCGATGGATACAGCGTCAACATCCTTTCTGGCCAACAGGACGTCCAGATCAGGTTCAAAATCAACGCCCAGTTCCTTCGCCCATTTGCTGCCCCGTTCGGGATCTTCATCCCATACGCAGGTAACTTTGGCGTCATCCATACTCATGAATTCATGAGCGTAGCCGTCTGAATGAACGTGCCAGTCGCTCAGCATTGCTATATTCAGCATTTTTAACTTCCTTAGTGATCTAATGTTGCATTATTACTACAGAGACTGGTGAAATTATACAATGCAGTTTTTCACTTGTAAAGGTTTTTCGGATAGTTAATAAACTAACGGAGACGAATTTACCTCAATTTCGTTGTTTTGCACAAATTCCGCTCGTTGGTTTTATGCAGTCTTTTCGGTAATAAAGTCCCGCATATGTCTCAAAACTTTCCCGCATCCGGCCTTATCCGTTGACAGCCAAGTTTTTGGGGTGCTATGATGGGCGGAGAATCTTAAATTTCTACTATTTTAAGGAGGGCTTGGCATGAAGCAATATCGTGTCGGGATCGTCGGCGCGACCGGAATGGTCGGCCAGCGGTTTGCTACTCTGTTGGAAAATCACCCCTGGTTTCATGTAACGGCGCTGCTGGCTTCCAAAAACAGCGCAGGTAAAACCTATAAAGAGGTTGTCAGCGGCCGCTGGGCCATGCAGTCGCCGATCCCTGCATCCATGGCCGATATGACCCTCCTGGACGCAGATGACATCGATGGAGTTAAAGACAAGGTCGATTTCGTTTTCTGTGCTGTCAATATGCCGAAAGATCAGATCGTCGATCTGGAAGAGCGCTACGCAAAGGCGGAGATCCCGGTCATTTCCAATAACTCCGCTCACCGGGGCTACCCGGATGTCCCCATGGTCATCCCCGAGATCAATGCCGACCACATTCAGGTCATCGACAGTCAAAGAAAAAGGCTCGGCACCAGGTGCGGTTTCATCGCGGTCAAATCCAACTGCTCGATCCAGAGCTATGTTCCTGCCCTGACTCCTTTAAAAGAAGTATACGGCTTGAATTCTGTCCTGGCCTGCACCTATCAGGCGATCTCCGGAGCCGGTAAAACCTTCGACCGCTGGCCCGAGATCCTCGACAATGTCGTACCCTACATTGCCGGCGAAGAAGAAAAGTCCGAGAAGGAGCCCCTGAAGGTCTGGGGGCACGTAGAAAACGGACAGATCGTCAGCTGCTCGGACGTTTCCATCACCACTCAGTGCCTGCGTGTTCCGGTCAGCGACGGTCACATTGCAGCCGTTTTTGCCCGTTTTGACAAAAAACCGGATCTGGAAGAAATCAAAAAGATCTGGGCGGATTTTAAAGGACCCGCTCAGGAGCTGAAGCTTCCTTCCGCCCCCAAACAGTTCATTCATTACTTTACGGAGCCCGACCGTCCTCAGCCTCGTCTGGACCGCAATCTTGAAAACGGTATGGCTGTTTCGGTCGGCCGTCTGCGGGAAGATTCCCAGTACGACATCAAATTCGTATGCCTGTCCCATAACACGCTTCGCGGAGCGGCAGGCGGAGGCGTTGAGCTGGCGGAGCTGTTAGCCGTTAAAGGTTATCTGGACTAAAGAAAGCGGCGCCGCTCTTAATGCGCGGTGCCCTTTTATTTGCAATTCTACTTATTAAATAGGAGGATTCTTATGCAGGCTGTATTTATCGTACTAAACAAGATCGAATGTATAGAGGAAATGCTGGAGCAGCTCGGTAAAAACAAGATCACCGGCGCCACCCTGCTTGAGAGCAAGGGCATGGCTCATCAGCTGAGTGAAGTCAGCGACCTGTCTTTTATGGTATCCCTTCGTATGCTGCTGGACCCCGGTCATAAAGAGAGCCGCACGATCTTCATGGTTGCGGAAGATGATAAAGTCCCGGTAATTTCCAAGATCGTCAATGATGTCACCGGCGGCCTTGATAAACCGGATACGGGCATCCTGTTCACGGTCCCGGTTTCTTATGCGGAAGGACTCGTAAAGAACAATGATTGATAATCCTCTTCTTGCCCTTGCCATAATGATTTTTGCAGGAATGGCCTGCGGCCGTCTTGTAAAAAGGATCAAACTTCCCAATGTTACCGGTTACCTGATCGCCGGCCTTCTGGTCGGCCCCAGTGTTCTCAACATCGTCTCTCAGCAGGCGCTGGATAATTTTTCTATCATTTCCAATGTAGCGCTGGCTTTCATCGCCTTCTCCATCGGCAACGAATTCAAGATCTCCTATTTTAAAAGGGTCGGTGCGACTCCTATCATCATTGCCATCTTCGAATCCCTGTTTGCTGTGATTTTTGTTGTCATAGGGCTTCTGATCGCCGGCAATTCCGTTCCCTTCTCGCTGGCTCTCGGCTCCATCGCCGCTGCTACGGCTCCCGCCGCGACCATCATGGTCATCAAACAGTATAAGGCAAAAGGACCCATGACCGAGACCCTGCTGTCGGTCGTTGCCATCGATGATGCGACCGCCCTGATCTATTTCAGTATCGCTATCGCCATTGCCAATGCTCTGGAAGGACGTTCCGTCTCCATGGTCAAAACCATTCTGAAGCCTATCCTGGAGATCTTCGGAGCCTTAGGCATCGGCGCCGCTATGGGCCTAATCTTTACCATTCCCCTGAAATTTTTCAAAAAACCGGGCAACCGGCTGGCTTTGGTCGTCGGCTTCATCTTCCTCGGTACGGCTGTAGCCGATCTTCTGGGGGTTTCTTCTCTGCTTTTGTGCATGGCTTTCGGCGCTGTTTTCTGCAACTTCAGTTCTGATATCGATACTCAGAACATCGGTATGATCACCGATAATTTCACTCCTCCGCTGTACATGCTGTTCTTCGCGACTTCCGGCGCGGATCTGAAATTGTCCGTCCTTCCCACGATCGGCGTGGTCGGTGTTATCTACATCGTTCTTCGAATGGTCGGCAAATATTTCGGCTCCTGGTTCTCCGCCAAGATCTGCCACGCTCCCAAGTCGGTTCAGAATTATCTGGGCTTCGCCCTGATGCCTCAGGCTGGTGTCGCCATCGGTCTTTCCCTGGTTGCCGAATCCGCTGTTCCTCAGTATGCCGCGACCATCCGTGCCGTTATCCTGTGCGGTACCCTGATCTACGAACTGATCGGACCCGGTGTTGCCAAGTTCAGTCTTACCAAAGCCGGTGAGATCCATCCGGAACCCAAAAAGGCTAAAGCGGCTGCTGCCAAATAAGGCGCGGCATCACTCCCAGTCTTTTCCGAGTCGTTTCTACCCGGATCATATTTTCATCTCTGATCTAACATGAAAAGGACCGCTCCTCCCTTAGGAAGAGCGGTCCCTTTTTTATGATATAAGGTCGTTTCAAAACACTATGTCCCAAATATTTAATGGCTGCTGCATTTATAGGCTGCTGCGGCGGATACTCTGAAAACGGGGATAATAGATGTAATAAGCCTTTCCCAGGATCTCGCCCCGGCTTACGAATGTGTGCTCCCAGTAACGGGAATCCAGCGAATTGTTTCGATTATCGCCCAGCATAAAATAACTGTTGTCCGGTACCTGGTAAGGCCCGTAATCCTGCGCCTGCGGGGTCTCGTTCAAATACGGTTCGTCCAGCTGCTGACCGTTCCGGTAAACGATGCCGCCTTTGATCTCGATGGTATCGCCCGGTACTCCGATCACCCGCTTTACATAAATCTTTCTTTCATCGTCCGGATAACGGAAAAATACCACATCTCCAAACTGGGGCTGATCGAACCAGTAAGAGGCTCTAAGCCCCAATACCCGGTCGCCGGTCATTATGGTACTTTCCATGGAGCCGCTGGTCACCTTGGCATTGACAATGACAAAGTTATTTAGTAAAAAGGCCAAAAGTACAGCCACTGAGATGATACACAGCCAGCTGATGACCTCTTTGAATACCGAATCTTCCGTTTCAGGCTCTCTCCCGTTTAGAGATTCCCAAACCACATCGGTCAGTTTCTTTTGTGCCACTTGCTCGCCCTCTCTGCCAGTTTCCCTTTTTTATATGTTTACAGGAAACAAGTGCGCCTGAGAGGAATCGAACCTCCGACACATGGTTTAGGAAACCACTGCTCTATCCGCTGAGCTACAGGCGCATAAACCGGCTCAAGGCTCATGCCATGGCTTTTGCCAAGGCTTAAACCTTTGACCGGTATCGTTTGTTGATGTAAAGTACGGTCCTTCAGATCTTCTGCAGGAAAACCCGGTAGGCTCGATATCCTTCATAGATATCCGTCTTAGCCGCTACTTCCCACGGAGCATGCATGTTGTGAAGGGCAATGCCCAGATCGATCACATCCATGGAATACTGTGCCAGGATATAGGCAATGGTCCCGCCGCCTCCCTGGTCTACCTTGCCGAGTTCCGCGATCTGATACTGAACGTCGGATTCGTCCCAGATCTTTCTGAGGCTGGCTATATATTCAGCCGTCGCATCATTGGAACCGCTCTTGCCTCCGGATCCGGTATATTTATGAAGAACAGGACCTTTATTCAAATAAGGAGCATTGTTCTTTTCGTGGACACTGGCATAGTTGGGGTCAAAGCCGGCGCTCACATCGGAAGACAGCATCTTGGAATTAGATAACATCCGACGCAGTTTCAGCTCGCTGAACTGACCTGCCTTGTCCATGATCTCCGCCATGGTGTTTTCGAAGAAGCGGGAATGCATACCGGTCGCGCCTACGCTTCCGATCTCTTCTTTATCAACCAGCAGCGTCACAAAAGTCCGGGGGAAGATCCGATCCTTCATGGATAACTGCGCCATTACGGAAGTGTAGGCGCAGATGCGGTCATCGTGGCCATAGGCAAATACCATGCTGCGGTCAAAGCCGAAATCACGGGCAGCCCCTGCCGGAACGACTTCCAGTTCCGCCGATTCGAAATCATCTTCTTCGATGCCGTATTTATCTTTCAAAATAGCCAGGACGTTCTTTTTTACAGCTTCATCCTCTTCATTGTCTGCCGGCTGGCTCCCAACGTTAAGGTTCAGATCCTCGCCGGTAAAGGCGTCATTTAAGCTCTTCGCCCGCTGATCTTTTGCCAAATGCGGCAGGACATCCGAAATACCGAACACCGGATCGCCAGGCTGATCGCCGATGCGGATGGTAACGGTACTTCCGTCTTTTTTAGCGACAACGCCGTGAAGAGCCAGAGGAAGCGTTACCCACTGAAATTTTTTGATACCGCCGTAATAATGCGTCTTCATCATGGCGAAGTCGGTATCTTCATACAGAGGATGCGGCTTCAGATCCAGTCTGGGAGAATCGATATGGGCTCCTAAAATAGCCAGTCCCTTTTCCATATCGTCCGAACCGATCTGTACCAGCATCAGCATTTTCTGACGGTTGATCGCATAAACCTTGTCGCCGGCCTTCAGCTGGGTCTTATCGTTCCGGATGTCGTTAAAATTCTTATAACCTGCTTCTTCCGCCAGACGGGTAAACTCCCATACGCACTCGCGTTCTGTCTTGCAGGCAGACATAAATGCTTTATAACCTTCACAGAAATCAAAGGTCTCTTTCTTCTGTTCAGGGGTGTATTTTTTCCAAAGGGATTCCAATTTTCTACCTCCCGGATGATCGTATTACTATGATAACACGATTTGAAAACCCATACAAGCACAGGGGAAAATTTCCTTACTTCTATTCCGGCCGTCCCTGTCTGTCACGGTCTCACTTTCCTGTGATAACAAAAATCGCTGTACCTTTATACAGTACAGCGATATAAAACAATTGACTAAATACACCCGAGAGGATTCGAACCCCCGACGCGCGGCTCCGGAAGCCGCCGCTCTATCCCCTGAGCTACGGGTGCTTAAAGAACAAATGATATTATACGTCTAATTCACGGCATTTGCAAGATGCTCTTGCCTGCGGACTGGTTTGCGGCTCCGCAGCTTCCGGCCTTCATCGCCAGGCTCCTGTTTTGACGGCTGCTGCTTTCTTTACCTATTTAATACGAATTTTTCAATAGCCTCCGCAACGCCGCCTTCATTATTGTTGTCCTTTGTAATATAATCCGCTGCCTCTTTCATGACCTGGCTGCCGTTTGCCATCACGACCCCGAATCCGGCATATTCGATCAGGGGCATATCGTTTTCCAGATCCCCGATACCCATGATCTCAGACCGGTCGAGCCCCAGCTTTTCCGCCAGGATCTTCATCCCCCGGCCTTTATCGGTCTTCCTGTCATAGGTTTCGACCAGGTAAGGAGCGGTAATGGCTACCGATACGTCCTGCGGCAGCAGCCCCGTCAGAACCTCCTTTAGTTTACGGATCTTACGTAATGAATAGTCAAATTCCCCGCGGGCAAAATATCCGACCTTGACCACATCCTGATAAAGATCAGCTGCATCGGGGATCAAACGAGGCTGACTGCCGGTAGCCTTCTGATAGAAATCCGTTGTATCATCCCAGTGCTCGACAAAGGTGTTGATCCCATTGTAAACCTGCATGTTCATGGTGTCGAAGACCTTACGGCCGGTTTCAATCGCCTGCAGGGCATCCCGGGGATCCATCGTGTTCTTATATATCAGCCTTCCGGTATCCGCTTCGAAAACGATGCCGCCGTTAAGTCCGACTGCATACTGCCCCTTTGTTTGTAAGGAAAGAGCCTTTAATTCCCGCTGCATCCCGTCTGCCGACCGGCCGGAGCACAGGACGATTTTGATTCCTTTTTCCTGAGCTTTACGGATCATTTCGATATTGCGCTGACAGATCTCCTTTTTATCATTGAGCAGCGTTCCGTCCAGATCGATTCCAATTGCACGGATCATGGACGATCACCTCAGGCTCTGGATCAAACCGATCAGTCTTTCCAGTTCTTCTTCTGAATAGTAATCGATCTCGATCTTGCCTTTTTGAACGCCCTTATCCTCTTTATAAGAAATACGGACTTTCGTTCCCAGGATCTCCTGCAGCTGTTCACCGGCTTGCTGATAAGCCTTGTCTACTGCCGTCGGTTCCACCGGCGCCGGCTTGCCCAGCAGAGCTTTTTTAGCTTCCTTTTCCAGCTGACGGACACTCCACTGACCGGCCGCTGCCTTTTTCGCTAATTTCTCCTGCAGTTCTTTCGAACGGATTCCCAAAAGGACCTTGGCATGTCCTGTAGACAGTGAGCCGTCTGCGATCATCCATTGCACGTCGTCACTTAAGTTCAGCAGCCGGAGCGAATTGGCAACCGAAGAACGGCTGCGGCCTACCTTCTGCGCTACCTCTTCCTGTTTCAGCCCGTACTCGTCCATCAGCCTTTGAAAAGCCTTGGCTTCTTCGATCGGGTTCAGATCCTGGCGCTGGATGTTCTCGATCAGCGAAACTTCCAGCGTTTCCTGCTGCGTATACTCCCGGACCAATACCGGCAGTTTATCGATGCCGGCTGCCTTTGCCGCCCGATAGCGACGCTCGCCGGCAATGATCTGATATCCGTCATCGACCTTCTTTACGATCAGCGGCTGCAGCACGCCATGCTCCTTGATCGATGCCGTCAGTTCTTCCAAACGGTCCTGGTCAAAAACCTGCCGCGGCTGTTTGGTATCCGGTTTGATCTTGTCGATATCAAGGGTCACGACCTGATCCCTGCCGTCGGCAGAAGCTTCTGTTTGTTCAGCTGCCCCTGCTTTTGTCTGAGCGGCTTCCGCCTTACCCGTATCTTCACTGGCCGTTCCGGCTTCAGCCTTTGTCCTTTCTTCCTCAGCCTCTTTTTTGGCAGCAGATGCTTCTTCCGTTACGGCCGCCGATCCGCCGATCAAGGCATCCAGTCCACGTCCTAATCCTCTTTTTCTAACACTCATCCGGATGTCTCCTTTCGTCAATCTTGATCCTTGAATGTTTCAGGTGCTTTCAAACCGCAGCGCTTAACGACTTCCTCAGCCAGCTGCCGGTAGCTTTCGGACCCTTTTGATGTTCTATCATAATATATGACCGGCATTCCATAGCTGGGTGCTTCCGCCAGACGGATATTTCTGGGGATCTTAGTCTGATAAACTTTATCCGGAAGATACCGGGTGATCTCATTGACGACTTCTGTACACAAATTGGTACGGGAGTCAAACATAGTAAACAGGATCCCTTCGATTTCAATAACGGGATTCAAACGCTGTTTGACCAGATTGATCGTATTGATCAGCTGGGTCAATCCTTCCATAGCGTAAAATTCACATTGAATGGGGACCAGAATGGAATCGGCCGCTTTAAAGGCATTGATCGTCAGAATATTCAGTGAGGGCGGGCAGTCGATAAAGATAAAATCGTAATTTCCTCGTTCCGGTTCCAGGGCATTTTGCAACAGAGATTCCCTATTATCGATACCGATCAGCTCTACTTCAGCTCCGGAAAGATCCAGGCTGGCAGGCAGCAGTTTCAGTTTATAACTGTCCAGTGAGCAAATCGCTTCCTTTGCTGTGACGTCGCCCAGCAGCACTTCATAGCTGGTATTCAGCAGGGTATCCTTATTCAGTCCAAAGCCGCTGGTCGTATTCCCCTGCGGGTCCAGATCTACGATCAAAACGCGAAAGCCCATATCAGCCAGGCAGGCGCCCAGGTTGACGGTCGTTGTTGTCTTGCCGACACCGCCCTTTTGATTGGCGATCGCGATAATTTTACCCATACACCCGCCTCCTTTTTACTCCATCGATACACTTTTCTTTTTATAGCGAATTTCATTATAACACAGGGACTTCTCTTTTCCAATGAAGCGAAGGGTCAACTTTTCTCAAATGTTCCACGTGGAACATTTGACACCAAAATTTTCCCGATGTTCCACGTGGAACATTTTCCCAGGAAAATCTTCTCGATTGTTCTACGTGAAACATTTCACCTTAAATCTTCATTGTTCCACGTGGAACATTTTCCTGAAACTCTTCTTCGATGTTCCACGTGGAACATTCAACGCAAAAGGATTTTCCCTTTGACTATCTACCCAGATTGCCTCTCCCGGTATTTTCTCGGGTATCCGGACATAATAAGTGCCGTATGTTGTCATACGGCACTCATCTTCATTATTTTATTTATGATTATTATATCCCGCTCTTCCGCGGCCGTTTTGGAAGAATTCCATGGCTCCCCGCTCAACGGTGATCTTCAGCGGAAGGTCCGGTCCCATGTCCCCGTCGATGCAGGTTGCTGCCTTTCCTTCGTCTGCATCAAGCTGAGTGATATGAAAATAATCACTCACCAATCTTACGACTCCATTTTCAACGACTCCGGTCCGCCCGTAAGTAGGATTGAAGTAATGAGAGTCCCCGTTGAAACTGTTGTTCTTGGAAGCCACCAGAGTAAATTGTCCGGTCGACGAACGGGGTACGGTCATCAGATTTGTATTGATAACCGCAAAGTAAGAGAAGAAACCGGTATAACGTTTCTCCCTGGTTTCGATACAGAGCTTCATACGGCGGGCATTGCGGATCGAGGTCATGCCCATTACGTAATAAGCCATCGAACCGAAGGTGTTCTTGGCATCGGTACTTACCTTGGACAAACTATTCAGCGTCCCGCTGGTAAAAGAATCAACGAAATACTGTCCGTTGGCACAGCCGATGTCTACCGGGATCGGGTCCATGTCGCGCAGAGCCTGAAAATTATCTTCCAGTTCCTTCGAAACAAAGCCCAGTTTATGAGCAAACTCATTCTCCGTGCCGGCAGGGATCACTCCGATCGGTATATGGATATCCCGTTTCATCAAGGCATTGACTACCTCATTGACGGTCCCTGTGCCGCCGGCAATAAAAATCGAACTGACAAAGGTCAGATCACACTCGTTTACATACTTCTCGGCATCTCCCGCCATGGTGCTCCTGAAAACGCAGATCTGGCGATGTTTCTCATCGGAGAAAAGTTCAATGAAGCGGTCCAGTGAAAAGCGGAAGTTGGCATCTCCCGCCTTGGGATTATAAATAAGAAGTATATCGCTCACGATAAATACCCTTACATTTTTTCCGGAGCAGAAACGCCTACCAGATACAGAGCTTCCTTCAGCACTCCGGCTGCCGTCCTGGTCAGAACCAGGCGGGCATCACGGGTCTTTTCGTCTGCCGAAAGGATCGCATCCTCATGGTAAAAACGGTTGAAAGCCTCAGCCAGAGCTACCGCGTAGCGGGCAACAAAGTAAGGCTCATACTTATCCAGCGCTTCCTGCACCTTATCCTGAAAACCATCGATCAATTTGATAACGTCCTGGGCATAGCTGTCCGTCAGGCAGTCCATCGCGACGCCGTTCAGATCCCCGTCCACGTCAATGCCCTGGTCCCTGGCCTTGCGCAGAACGCTCATGGCGCGGGCAAAGGTATATTGAACATAAGGACCGGTCTCTCCGTCGAAGTTCAGGACATTGTCCCAGCTGAAGGTCTCTTCCTTGATGCGGCTGTTATAAAGATCATGAAAAACGACCGCACCGACTCCGACTTTTTGCGAAACCTCATCCATATTTTCAAGGCCGGGGTTCTTTTCCATCATGATATCCTTGACCTTGGACACCGCTTCCTTAAGCAGATCTTCCAGCCAGATGACCTTGCCCTCGCGGGTGCTCATATGGCCGTCTTCCAGGCTGATCAGACCGTAAGGGACGTGGACCAGGTCCTTGGCCCAGGGCCGTCCCAGTTTTTCCATTACACGGAACCACTGGGCAAAATGAAGACTTTGCTCCATACCGGTAATATAGACAGCCTTATAAAAATGATAGGTGTCCCAGCGCCACTGAGCCGAAGCCAGATCACGGGTCGCGTACAAGGTGCTGCCATCCTTCTTTAAGATCAGGCAGGGCGGCATATCATCATCCGACAGATCCACGATCTTGGCGCCCTGGCTGTCCTTCAGCAGGCCTTTTTCCTGCAGTTCATCAATGATAGGCTGTGTTTTGTCCCAGAAGAAGCCTTCGCCTTTATAAGAATCAAAATGGACATCCAGCATCTGATAAACTTTCTGAACATCCTGAAGGCTGATATCCACAAAACGGCGCCACAAAGCCAGCGCTTCCTCGTCTCCTTCTTCCATGCTCTTGAAGGCCAGACGGGCTTCTTCGTTCAGAGAATCGTCCTTCTCCGCTTCCTGATGGAACTTTACATACAGCTGCACCAGGTAACGGATGCCGCTTTTTTTGACCTCTACCTCATCGCCCCACTTGCGGAAGGCAACGATCATCTTACCGAACTGAGTCCCCCAGTCGCCAAGGTAGTTCATACTGACGGTATGGTAGCCCATAAAATTATAGATGCGGGTCAAAGAATTGCCGATCGCGGTCGTACGCAAATGTCCGATGTGGAATGGTTTGGCTACATTGATCGACGAATAATCCAGGACGACCGTCTTACCGGCTCCCTGGTCGGAACTTCCGAAAGGCTTTCCTTCTTCCGCTGCCTTCTGGACCTGGCCCAGTACATGAGCCGCGATCCACTCTTTATTGATAAAGAAGTTCAGATACGGGCCCACTGCCTGTTTTTGGTCGAACATCATACTGCCTTCCAACTCTTTTTCAAGATCGGCCGCGATCAGGTTCGGCGCCTTATGAAGCGTCTTGGCCAGTTTGAAACAAGGGAAGGCATAATCGCCCATGTTTTTATCTTTTGGGACTTCCAGACTCTGGCAGATGACATCTCGGTCAATGTTAGGCCACCGGCTGCACAGTTCGTTGATTACATTCTCTTTTATATTCACGTGATTTCTCCCTTTAGGCTCCGGTCAGTGGAGTATTTTTGATTTTACTTTGTTTACGGGGATATTGCAAGGCTAAGGGACCGCCCTTTACAAAGACGGCTATCTGATGCTGGTCGCCGCTGGCCGGATCCTTAAGGATCTCCTTCAAATACATCTTGAGCACCTCCTGAGCCTTTTTGCTTTCAGACAGCTCCTGGTCCAGAGAAGGCCCCTTATAAGCCAGAAAATAACCGCCCGTTTTTACGTACCCGGCGCAGTATTCCAGAAGAGCCGGCAGACTGGCAAGAGCTCTTGCGGTGACAATGTCGAATTTCTCCCTCATCTCAGGCCGATGTGCACCGTCCTCCGCCCTGTCGTGAACGCAGGAAATGTCGGAAAGGCCCAGTACATGGACGACCGTCTCCAAAAAAGTCAGCCGCTTCTGAAGCGAATCCAGCAGGACTACCTTCAGATCCGGGAAGAGGATCTTGAGCGGGATACCGGGAAAACCGGCTCCGGTACCCACATCGATCAGGGTCAGCTTACGATCGGGATTCTTCTTCATAGCGGAATCGATCACTGTCCAGGCGCTCAGCGAATCGGCAAAATGCTTGACTGCGATCCCTTCGGGGTCCGTGATGGCCGTCAGATTCATTTTCTGATTCCATTCCACCAGAAGATCCGCGTAGCGGCAAAACTGCTCCAGCTGCTCAGAACTGAGTTCCACCCCCATGCGGCTGGTACTGTCTGTTAAAATTTCCTGCAATACTGCCATGTTATCCACTGTTTCCCCTTATTTCTGCAAATTATCCGTATGATAGCGGCGCTGCTCCAGATAAACCAGAAGCACACTGATATCCGCCGGCGAAACTCCCGAAATACGGCTGGCCTGGCCTACCGACTCCGGTTTCAGTTTGTTCAGTTTCTGCTGAGCCTCGATGCGGAGGCCGTGAATGGTACTGTAATCGACATCCTCCGGCAGCCGTTTTTCTTCCAGACGATGGAAACGGGCCACTTCTTTGATCTCCCGTGAGATATAGCCGTCATACTTGATCATGATCTCCGCTTCCTGAGTCACCTCAAAAGGAAGATCCGGCCGGTCGGGGTCGTAAGGAGCGATCGATTCATAAGTGTTTTCCGGATGCTTCAACAGATCTGCCAAAAGCCCTCTGGTCAGTATGTCCTTACCTCCCTGGGCATGGGTGGTCTTCAGCCTCTTTATCTCGTCTTCGATCTGCTTTTTCTTGATCAGAAAGCGCTGATAGCGCTCCTCGGAGATCAAGCCTACCCGGTGGCCCTCTTCCGTCAGCCTAAGATCCGCATTGTCCTGACGCAAGAGAAGCCGATATTCGGCCCGGGACGTCATCATACGGTAGGGCTCGTTGGTGCCCTTGGTCACCAGATCATCGATCAAAACACCGATATAACTATTGGTCCGGTCGATATGCAGCGGCTCCATCCCTTTGAGCTTCATGGCCGTGTTGATACCGGCTACGATGCCCTGGGCCGCCGCTTCCTCATAACCGGAACTTCCGTTGAACTGTCCGGCCGAAAACAGACCGCTGATCTTTTTCATCTCCAGCGTCGGCTTTAATTCCTGAGGATCCACGCAGTCATACTCGATGGCATAGCCGGTCCTCATGATCTGAGCATGTTCCAGCCCCTTGATGGTATGCAGCATGTCCCGCTGCACGTCCTCCGGCAGGGAAGAACTCAGTCCCTGTACATAATATTCATTGGTAAATTCTCCCTCCGGCTCCAAAAAGAGCTGGTGGCGGTCTTTATCGGCAAACCGTACGACCTTATCTTCGATGGACGGGCAGTAGCGGGGCCCGATGCCATGGATGACGCCGCTGTACAAGGGGGACCGGTCCAGATTTTTACGGATGATCTCGTGCGTTTTTTCATTGGTATAGGTAAGGTAGCAGGGCAGCTGGTCCCGTTTTATTTTTTCGGGACTGTCTTCAAAAGAAAAAGGCACGATCTTGTCATCCCCGTACTGGGGGATCATCTTGTCAAAATCGATGGTCTTGGCATCCACGCGGGAAGGCGTACCGGTCTTGAAGCGGCGCATGGAAAGGCCCAGCGCTTTGACGCACTCGGTAAGTCCTCCCCGGGCCGACGGCATTCCGTTCGGTCCGCTGATCATCTGGTAATTTCCATGGATACAGCGAGAATTCAGATAAGTGCCCGTACAAATGATGGCGGCGCGGCAGGGGTAATAAGCGCCGGTCCCCGTCACCACTCCTACGACCTTTCCTTCTTTTACATCGATCTTGACCACTTCATTCTGGCGGACCCATAGATTCGGAGTCTTCTCCAGCGTAAATTTCATGGTCTCCTTGTAGCGGAATTTGTCCGCCTGGGCCCTGAGTGAATAAACGGCCGGCCCCTTGGAGGTATTCAGCATTTTCAGCTGCAGGTACGTTTTGTCAATGTTGCGCCCCATCTCTCCGCCCAGGGCGTCGATCTCCCGCACCAGATGGCCTTTGCTGGTCCCCCCTACGCTGGGGTTGCAGGGCATCATCGCGATCGAATCCAGCGACATGGCAAATACGATGGTCTTAAGACCCAGGCGCGCACAGGCAAGAGCCGCTTCGCATCCCGCGTGCCCCCCGCCGATCACCGCAACATCCACGGCCTCTTCCCTATATTCCCTGACTTCACTCATCTGTCAAACCTCTTACTTTCCCAAACAAAAACGGCTGAAGATCTGGTCGACCACATCTTCCTGAGTACTGCGGCCCGACACTTCGGACAAGGCGTCCGCCGCTTCCCTCACGTCGATCAAAAGAAGATCCAGCGGCACCTTGGCTTCGATGACCCTGTCCAGTGCTTCCCGGGCCCGGATCAGCGCCTCTTCCTGACGCAGGTTGGTCACCAAAGGCCGGTCACTGTTCAAGATATCACCTTTAAAAAACAAATCTTTTATCCTATTTGATAAAACGTATATGCCCTTCTTCTCCTTCACGGAAATCGGGATCAGAAGAGGGGCCACATCTTCTACAGAAGCAAACGCTTTTGTCACATCTTGGCTGCTGATGACGCTGTCGTCGGTCTTATTCAAAAGCAGCAGATGCGGTTTTGACCCAATGTCTTTTAAAAGCTCTACTTCTTCCGGATCGACCGGACGGGACGCGTCCAGCACCATCAGGACCAGGTCGGCTTTCTTCATCATGGCAAAGGACCGTTTGACACCGATCTTTTCGACAAGATCATCCGAAGCCCTTATACCGGCCGTATCGATGATGCGTACCGGGATGCCGCCCAGATCCAGCGACTCTTCGATGACGTCACGGGTCGTTCCGGGGACAGAAGTCACGATGGCCCGCTCATCGCCCAGTAAAAGATTCATCAGGCTGCTCTTGCCCACGTTGGGCTGTCCTACGATGGTGCAGATAACGCCGTTACGCAGCATTTTGCCGCTTTCGGCCGTTTTCAGAAGCTCCTCGATTTTTTCTTTGGCATCCCGGCAGACGTTTTTCACCTTTTCTTCCGAAACTTCAGGGATATCGTCATACTCCGGATAGTCGATATTGACTTCCGAATCCACGATGGTGTCGATCAGCGTTTTACGGATCTCTTCGATGGCGCCGCTCAGGCGGCCGGACAGCTGTCCCACCGCTGACTTGAGCGAATAGGACGTCGACGCGCTGATCATATCCATGACCGCTTCCGCTTCCGAAAGGTCCATACGGCCGTTCAAAAAGGCGCGTTTGCTGAACTCTCCTCTTTGGGCCATGCGGGCGCCTGCCCGGATCAGCTCTTTAAGGATACGGTTGACGATATACATGCCTCCGTGGCAGTCGATCTCGACCGTGTCCTCGCCGCAGAAGGTACCGGGACCTCTCATGACCAAAACAAGAGCCTGGTCCAGGATCTCGGGCTTGGGATCCAGGGTGTGGATAAGGCCGAATACCGCCTTATGTGAAGGCACTTCCGACAGGCTTTTTCTGCCGAATTTAGCCGTAAAAATGCGGTCCGCCACCTGGATCGACGAGTCGCCGGCCACCCGGATCACGGCCAGTCCTCCGACTCCGACCGGGGTCGATAAAGCGCAAATGGTATCGCCCATAAAAGCTCCCTTTCCCAAACAAGATCTATCCGGTAAATTACCGGACAGTGGTTAATAACACGGCCTTTCAGCCCTTCCGATAATAAAAAAGATACCGCACACATAAAGGCGCGGTATCCTTATTATATCCCGCGTGAAGCGGAAACACTTTAGTCTTTGTAAGAGCGGCGGCGGGGAGTAATGATGACCTTACGGTAAGGCTCTTCCCCATCGCTGTGGGTCTCAACGTCGCGGTCCGGCTGCAGTACGGAGTGAATGATCCTTCTTTCATAAGGATTCATAGGTTCCAGTACGACACGGTGACCGGTCCGTTTTGCCTTTTTGGCCAGATTCAGGGCCAGCTTTTCCAGCGTTTCCTGACGGCGGGCACGGTAATTTTCGGTATCCAGCTTCATGCGGATATGGTCCTGACGGTTTTTATTGATCACCAGGGTGGTCAGATACTGAAGAGAATCCAGGGTCTGTCCGCGTTTGCCGATGATGATGCCCATGCCTTCGCCTTCGATATTCACGTTCATGATACCGTCTTCGGAAAATTCGGTGGTGATCACAGCGTCGATCCCCATGGCCTTCAGCGTCTTGGTCAGGAAATCACGGGTCTGTTCCATTACCTGATCCGCGTCGGCAGGGATCTCATAAACCTTCTGCTCAAAAACAGGTTTCTCCGGCAGCGGTTCCATCTCCTGCTCGTTTTCCACTTCCCTGTCAGGAAGGTTCTGAGGACGGCGTTCATGATAGCGGCCGCTTCTTCTTTGACGGTCCGAGGGACGGCGGTTCCTGCGGTAGCTGTCCTGATCGCGGTCCGTATCAGCGGATTCATTCAGCTTTGCCTGGCGGATACGCTGCTCGATAGTATCATCGATAACGACTTTTTCACCGTTGACGGTAACTGCTTCCAGTTCGATACGAGAAGGAGCTTTGACCTCTGTCTGCGTCTTGACTTCTTCTTTTGCCGGTTCGGCTGCCTTGACATCGGTACTTCCCTTAACAGCCTTCTCAGCTTTTTCGTAAGGTTTGCCGGCTGCTTTTTTATCAGCCGGAAGCTGATTTGCTGCAGGCTGATCTGCCGGGGACTGAACTACTTTTTGCAAAGGTTCGGCAGCGGTTTTTGCCTGAGGCTTTTCAGCCTTGCTTTCCTGGACTTTGGTGACCGGAGTTTTGGTTTTCTGACCCTTGGTATCACCGGCGGTCTCGGCAGATTTCTCATCTGCTTCTTCCTTGACCGTTGCCTTGATGGTCATGGATTTTCCGAATAAACCGAAGACTCCTTTGGACTCTTCCACAACTTCGATGTTTACACGATCGGACGGGCAGCCCAGCTGCACCAGTGCGTTCGTGATCGCTTCATCTTTTGTTTTACCGGTAACAACGACGGATTTCACCTTGTTTCCTCCTTTACCGCGTCTTTATCTGTCTCTTCTTTTTTCTCTTCAGACGTAGTTTCTGCAGGCGCTTGGCTCTCAGTGCGTTTTTTCAGCTGTTCGTTCATGGCTGCGATCTTATTGCCGGCCAGACTGCTTTTACTTATGGTCTTGCCGGTACCTAAGCGGCCGCCGGTCTTTACATCGATAGCAGACAGATGTTCCTGCTGCTGTTTTCTCTTTTCGATCAGCTCGTCGCGGTGCTTTAAAGCTTCCCTATACTCTTCTCTGTCGATCACGCTGTCAGCGATCCAGGTTGCCAGAAGGGCAAAGATATTGCTGACGATCCAGTATACGCAGATACCGATCGGCATATTGATGGCAAAGAAGAAAGTCATGATGGGGAAGATGTAGGTCATCATCTTCATGCTGGCCTGCTGCTGAGGCACTTTACCGTCCGGACTGACCAGTTTCTGCCGTTTATCGTTGGCTCTCTGGGTCAGAAAAGACTGCAGGAAGGTCGATAGCGCGGACAAGATCGGGAATAAGATGCTCCAATTGGTAAGAGCCGGGTTTTCGGACAGGTTGAAGGTCAGAAAACCGAACCCGACGGTGTTATAGGCTTCCTGCAGTTTATAGGCCTGCATAAAAGTACTGTTGCCGGTCAGGCTCAGCTGTTCCGTCAACGTAGCCCACTGAGTGCGGGACAGACGCTGTAAAACATCCATTACCGACGTGACGCTGGCGGCATCAAAATTTTTGACGCCCTTGATAATGGATGCGAAATTGCTGCTCAATACATCGGCGTAGCCGTTCTGATCCATGATAATGCCTGCCATGGTCTTGAAGAGAGCGCCGATATCATTAACATAAAAAGGAACGTTACGAAGAACTTCGAACAGAGCGAAAATGATAGGCATCTGGATCAGAAGAGGGAGGCATCCGCTCATGGGGTTTGCCTTATTGTCCGAATACAGCTTCTGGATCTCTGCGTTCATTTTCTGTGTGGATTCCGGGTCAGTCTTATTCTTATACTTAGCCTGGATCTTGTCGATCTGAGGCTGAAGCAGGGTCATCCTTCTGGTCGAGCGCTGCTGTTTGATCATCAGCGGCATCATGGCAGCGCGTACGATAAAAGTAAAAAGAATAATGTCGATAGCCAGCACCTGTTCGGTCATGCCTTGCTTCAGCACGATAAAAAGTCCGTTAAAAATAAGGGCCAGAAGCAGTGCGAAGGGTTTCAGGAGCCAGTTTTTGGTTGCGGGCAACTGCATATTATTCAATGGCCAATTTCCTCCTAGGATGGCGGTCAAATCGATTTACGGTACAGGGTCATATCCTCCCGGGTGAAACGGGTGGCAGCGAAGGACTCGTTTGATGGCAAGCCAGCCTCCTTTGATCACTCCATATTTCGAAACGGCCGTATAAGCATAAACCGAACAGGTCGGAAAATACCGGCAGCACGGCTTTTTCAGAGGCGATATCTGCTTCTGATAAAAGCGGATCAGCCATAACAATAGACGTTTCATTCTTCATCACCGGAACGGATGATTTTCAGGTTCGCTGCCAGCTTCATTAAAGATTTTTCCATATCGGTGCTCTTTTTATCGACAGATGATCCTCTGGCTATGACAACGATATCCCAACCGGGCACAAAACTTGTCTGACGGAGCCGGTAAGCCTCTTTGATAATGCGTTTGACGCGGCTTCTGACAACACTGTTTCCCACTTTTTTGGAAACCGTGATGCCGATACGGTTCCTGTCGAGCCCGTTCTCCAAAACATACATGACGATACTGCGGTCCGCCCGTGAGCGTCCGCTGCTATAGACCCTTTTAAAATCAGGGTTTTTCAGACTTTCCACGTTTCTTTTCCTTTTCAGAAAAAACCTGGGCAGAAAAGACGGTTTTCGGATAATTGTCAAAATCGACGGGAAAAGCACCTTTTTCCACCAAAACGATTCGGAAAAACGGGCGCTTGCCCCGCCGATCAACAAGTTTCGTTATTCGAAATCAAGCCGTCAGAACTTTTCTGCCTTTTGCTCTTCTTCTGGATAATACTTTGCGGCCGTTAGCGGTTCTCATTCTCTTTCTGAAACCGTGTTCTCTTTTGCGCTGTTTCGTTTTCGGACGATAGGTTGTAACCATTAAAAACACCTCCTTCATCTAGAGCACTTGTCCATTATATTGAAAACCATGTCCTGAGTCAAGCATTTTTTCTTTATTTACGCGACTTTGAGGGTCCTTGTCCTTTCGGGACCGCTTCCCTTTGTCCGGGGATAAATTATTTTTTATCCACATTTCACTCCTCTTTATTCACAATTATAAGACAGTTATCCACAAAAAGTGCATAAAGTATGAAAAACCTGCCTCGCAACCTGCGGTAAATCGCCCTCTTTTTACACGTGTATAGTGAGAAAAAAATTATCCACATTATCCCCAAAACAGCCCTTCTGCCCCTTCCTTCCTTTATTGAATCCCCCCTTTTGATTTGCTATCATAGTAGGAAGCATTTATCAGAGGAGGTAAGCTATGGAGAACGTTTCCGATGCTTCTTCGCAAGCTGCGGATCTGGATCTTCAGCAGATCTTTGACCAGATGATCGCCCTGATCAAGACCAAACTGACAGATATTACCTATAACACTTGGTTCAAGACCCTTAAACCCATCACGATCGACAATAATATTCTGATCCTTGAAAGCGTCTCCCCCATCGGACGCAAGATCATAGAATCCCGCTACCGTGAGAATGTCCTGCAAAGTCTCAAAGAGATCGGACACGGCGAACTGAATTTCAAAGTCTACGATCAGGGGACCTATACCGAGCAGGCAGCCAAAAAACTGGAAAAAGAAGAGCTGAACATCGAACTGGCAAAAAAATCCGGACTGAACGTCAAATATACCTTTGACAACTTCATTCAGGGACCCAACAATCAGCTGGCTTTCGCCGCCGCTCTGGCCGTCGCCGAAATGCCCGGCCAGGCATACAACCCCCTGTACATCTGGGGAAACCCCGGACTGGGCAAGACCCATCTCATGCAGGCCATCGCCCATCACGTTCTGGACACGGATCCTTCCAAAAAAGTCCTGTACGTGACCAGTGAAACCTTTACCAACGAGCTGATCACTTCCATCTCCCATCATACCAATGAGGAGTTCCGCCGCAAGTACCGCGATATCGACGTCCTTCTCATCGACGATATCCAGTTTCTTGAAAGCAAACAGGGCACCCAGATGGAGTTCTTCAACACCTTCAACGCCCTTTACGAAAACAACAAGCAGATCGTCATAGCCGGCGACCGCCGTCCCGAGGAGATCAAAACACTGGAAGAGCGCATCCGCTCCCGTTTCAAATCGGGCATGGTAGCCGACATCAAGCCGCCGGATTATGAGACCCGGGTGGCCATCCTTCAAAAGAAGGCCGAAAACAACGGCATCAGCATCGACATGTCCGTCCTGGGCTACATCGCAACAGTCGTTTCTTCCAATATAAGAGAGCTGGAAGGAGCCCTGACCCGCGTGCAGGCTTTTGCCAAACTCTATCCCAACCGCAAGCTGGATATAGCCTTGGCTCAGGAAGCCTTGAAGGACTTTTTAGCCGGTGATGCGGTCACCGTCATTACCGTGCCCCGTATCACCAGCGTGGTCTGCGAACGCTACAACGTGACGGTGTCCGACTTACAGTCCAAGAAAAAGCCCAAGGAGATCGCATATCCCCGCCAGATCGCCATGTATCTGTCCCGTAAGCTTACGGAAGAGCCCCTTGACCGTATCGGCAGCTATTTCGGCGGCCGCGACCACACCACGGTAGCTTACGCCGTCAGCAAGATCAGCGATGATCTGAAGGGACGCGACGGAGATGAACTGCGCCGTTCGATCGAAGATATGGAAAGACGCATCAAAGGAGAATGACTTTTTCACACCCCTTTGTTACTTATCCCCATTTTTTGGTGTATAACCGGTCTTTTTACGGGGATAACAGGGTGTAAAGGGTGTGGAACAAAAGATAATAACAAAATGCCTTACATGTGTAAGAGTGAAAAAGAGGGATAAGTACCCACCTTATCCTGCCCTCATCCACGGGTTTATCCCGGACGGATGATCAGCATCCAAGCGGGTCTAAGGCCCTTTTCCACTTTTCCACCGCCCCTACTATTACGACTACTATAAAAGAAATAATAAATGATAGGATATCAACTATCCGGCCCCGGCCGGTGATACCGAATCATTGTTGAAAGGAGCTTTTCCACCATGATCATCATCTGCAACCGCCAGGATCTGTTAAAGGCCGTCGGGACTGTTTCAAAAGCCGTGTCCATCCGTACGACCATGCCGATCCTGGAAGATATCCTTCTGGAAGCCGGCGGCGAGACCCTGACCCTTCTGGGCAACGACCTGGAACTGGGCATCCAGACTTCCATCGACGCTGTTGTTAAAGAAGAAGGTTCGATCGCCGTCAACGCCCGTATGTTCAGCGAGATCATCCGCCGCCTTCCGGACGAAGACGTCAAATTATCGACCGGCAGCGATTCTCATAACATGACGATCGACTGCGCCCGTTCTACCTTTACCGTGGCGACCCTTCCCGGAGATGATTTTCCTCGTTTGCCTGAGGTGGCCAGCGAGCATCAGATCATGATCTCCCAGATGGTTTTGCGGGACATGATCGGTCAGACCATTTTTTCCATTGCTCCCGAAAACAGCGGCCGCCCCATCCTGACCGGCGAACTGATGGATGTCCGCGACGGATATCTGTATCTGGTCGCAGTCGACGGTTTCCGCATTTCCATGAGACGGACCAAAGTTCAATCCGATCAGAATTTTAAGGTCACCGTTCCCGGAAAAGCCCTGACCGAGATCAATAAGATCCTGGAAACGGAAGAAGACTCCGTAGCGACCATCAGTTTTACCGGGAAACACGCTCTGTTTACCATGAACAACACGATCGTTCTGACAAGGCTTCTGGAAGGACAGTTTTTAAACTACCAGCGCAATCTTTCCATGGACTTTTCCAGCAAGGTCATCGTTGATAAGCAGGAGCTTTTGGATTCGGTCGACCGTGCGGCCCTGATCTCGCGCGAAAGCAAGAACAGCCCCATCCGTCTGGACATCCAGGATAAGACCATGCTGATCACGTCCAATGCGGAAAACGGTACGGCTCATGAAGAAGTACCGATCGAACTGGAAGGGAACGGCCTGACCATCGCTTTCAACCCCAAGTATTACCTGGATGCCTTGAAGGCTGTCTCCGATGAAAAGATCGAGATCCTGTATTCTTCTGCCCTGACTCCCTGCATCATCCAGGCAACAGAGGGAGAAGACTACAAATATTTCATCCTGCCTATCCGTCTGCATAATTAAAGAGGGATATCTATGAAAACGGTTACCGTAACAGGAGAATATATCCAGCTCAACCAGCTGCTGAAGCTGGAAAATGCCGTCTCGACCGGCGGTGAGGCCAAGGCTCTGATCGAACAGGGAAAAGTAAGCGTCAACGGTCAGGTCGAATCGGCGGTCCGCAAAAAGATCCGCAGCGGCGATGTGGTCAAGGCGCCCGGTCTGGAAATAACCGTCCTCTGCCGGGGATAAGGGCCCGATATGTATGCAAACCATCTTGAACTGAAACAGTTCCGCAATTATCAGACCCTGTCTTTGGATCTGGGGCCTCATCTGACCATCGTGACCGGTGATAACGCCCAGGGCAAGACCAATCTTCTGGAGGCTTTGTATCTGTGCGCGACCGGCCGGTCCTGGCGGACTTCCAACGAAAAAGAATGTATAGCCAGGGATAAGGAAGAGGCTTATGTAGGACTGGATTATATGTACCGGGACAAAAAGGAAAAGGTCGAGATGGTCCTTCGCAGGAACGCGCGGAAATCGGCCATGATCAACGGCTATCCGGTCCATCGTATCAACGACCTGTTCGGCCGCTTTCATGTGGTGGTCTTTTCTCCCGAAGATCTGTATCTGGTCAAGGGAAGCCCTTCCAAAAGGCGCCGCTTCCTGGACATGGAGATCAGTCAGCAGGATCCCATCTACCTTTACAATCTGCAGCAGTATACCATCGTTTTAAAGCAGAGGAATCGTCTTCTGAAGACGGAAAAGGACCCGGACCGGCTGAAGGAGACTCTTTTTGCCTGGGATAAACAGCTGGCCTATTACGGGATCCGGGTGATCCAAAGACGTATGGACTTTCTCAAAGAACTGACAGTCTGTACCGCCAAAGTTCATGAAAAGATCTCGGGCGGCAAAGAAGAAGTGACCATGAAGTATGAGGAGACGGTCCCCGCCGACCAAGAGATCTTTCTGCGCCGGCTGGAACTTAGTTTTGATAAAGACCGTAAGACGGCTTCGACGACCATAGGTCCCCAGCACGATGACGTAGCTTTTCTGATCAACGGGATCGATGTCCGCATCTTCGGTTCCCAGGGGCAGCAGCGGACGCTGGCTTTATCGCTGAAGATCGCGGTGATGCAGATGATGAGGGATAAACTGTCCGACAGCCCGGTCCTTCTTCTGGATGATGTCATGAGCGAACTGGACCATGAAAGACAAAGGCAGCTGACCGAGTATATCAGCAGCAGCCAGACCATCCTGACCTGTACGGGAGTGGAAGACAGCCTGAAAAACCTTCATGCCGAAAAGATCCTTCATGTCGAAAAGGGAGAGGTTCGCTGTGAGTAAGTTTTTTGCTTATATAGCCCGTATGAAATATATCCGCCGCTGGGGGCTGATGCCTGCCCAGAGGGATGAAAATGTTCAGGAGCACAGCCTGCAGGTGGCAATGATCGCCCATGCCCTGGCCCTGATCGCCAACAAGCATTACGGCGCTCACCTGGATGCAGAGCACATCATGGCAATCGCGGTCTACCATGAGACCGGCGAGGTCATCACCGGCGATCTGGTCACACCCATCAAATATTACAATCCCACCATCACGACGGCTTTCAAAGAGGTCGAAAAGGTGGCCGAAGAGCATATGATCGACCTTCTGCCTAAGGACATGCGCGATGATTACCGTCTTCTGATCCAGCCTTCCGACGCGGAGGAAAAGCGGTATGTAAAAGCCGCGGACAAGATCGCAGCCTATTGTAAATGTCTGGAGGAACACCGCAGCGGCAACCAGGAATTTTCCATGGCGGCCAAAACGCTGGAAAGATCCATCCACGATATGAAACTGGAGGCGGCGGAAGAATTCATGAAAGAATATGTGCCGGCCTTCGATCAGACCCTGGATGAGCTGAACCGGCCCGAAAATCTCTGATTTCGGTAAAAATGCGCAAAAAAGGCCGTAAACTGAAGAAATTCTTAATATTCCGCTTATTGCACTTGCCTTGTTAAAGGCGTATGATGCCACCGTATGCACACGAAGCATGCTGCTATAACGAAATCTTAAGAAAGGACATGAAAAAATGTCAAATCGTTATTTCTTCACTTCTGAATCGGTGACAGAAGGGCATCCGGATAAAATCTGCGATCAGATTTCCGATGCTATTGTTGATGAGGTCATGAAACATGATCCCGAGGGACGTGTGGCGGCTGAGACCGTTGCGCTGACGGGCATGGTCATGGTCATGGGTGAGATCAGTACCAAATGTTATGTGGACATCCCGAAAATTGCCCGCAAGGTTATTTGCGACATTGGCTACGACAACGGAGACGTTGGTTTCAACGGCCATACCTGCGCAGTGCTGACCGGTATTGATGAACAGTCTGCGGATATCGCACTGGGCGTTAATAATTCTCAGGAAAACAAGGACGGTTCCAAGAGCGCGGAAGACCAGCTGGGCGCCGGCGACCAGGGCATGATGTTCGGTTATGCCTGCGACGAGACCAAAGAGCTGATGCCTCTGTCTATCCAGATGGCTCACAAGCTGGCAAAACGCCTGACCGAAGTTCGTAAGTCGGGCCTTCTGCCCTACCTGCGTCCGGATGGAAAGACTCAGGTGACCGTTGAATTTGAAGACGACAAACCTGTACGCATCGAAGCAGTCGTCGTTTCCAGCCAGCATGATCCCGATGTTCCCATGGAACAGCTTCGCGCTGACATCAAGAAAAATGTCATCGAGGAAGTCATTCCGGCGGATATGATGGATGAGAACACCAAGATCTATATCAACCCCACCGGCCGCTTCGTTATCGGCGGTCCTATGGGCGACAGCGGTCTGACCGGCCGTAAGATCATCGTCGACACCTACGGGGGCTATGCCCGTCACGGCGGCGGATGCTTCTCCGGCAAGGATCCGACCAAGGTCGACAGAAGTGCAGCTTATGCTGCCCGCTGGGCTGCTAAGAACATCGTCGCAGCCGGCCTGGCTAAACGCTGCGAGATCGAAGTCGCTTACGCCATCGGTGTAGCGGAGCCCGTTTCCGTTATGGTCGATACCTTCGGAACCGGCAAATATTCCGATCAGGAGCTGAGCGATGCGGTCAACGCCGTCTTCGATCTTCGTCCTGCCGCAATCATCCGCGACCTGAAGCTGCGCCGTCCGATCTACCGTCAGCTGGCTGCTTACGGACAGATGGGCCGTGAAGACCTTGACGTTGAGTGGGAAAAGGCCAACCGTGTCGATCAGTTGAAAGCCTATTTCGCTAACAAATGATGAAGTAAAACAGACGAAAGGCCATACCCCCGAAAGGTATGGTCTTTTTTGCTTGCCCGGTTAAATTTTTCTGCCGGGGCAGGGCCCGGACTTGTTGAGCTTTCCCTGTATTGATGGTAAAATCCTTTTGATATGGTCTTTTGAAAAGCATGTAAATTTTTCCGTATAAAGGAGGAATGAACGTGGAAGTCAAGGAAGCCATTGAGAAAAGGCGGAGCATCCGTCATTTTTCTCCTAAGCCGATCGAAAAAAATCAACTGTATGAACTGGTCAGGATCGCCCGGCTTGCCCCTCAGGCCGCCAATGTGCAGCCTTTGAAATTTATGATCGTTCATCAGAAAGAGCTGCTGGAACCTGTTTTTTCCTGCTTGAAATGGGCCGGTTATCTGCCCGGCTACGCTCCTAAGACAGGCTATCATCCAACGGCCTACATCGTGATCCTGGTCGATACCGACTTGAAAAAACAGGCGGACACCGACGCGGGCCTGGCTGCGGAAAATCTGATGCTTGCTGCTGTCGGAGAAGGTCTGGGCACTTGTATGCTGGGAGCTGTCGACCGGGTCAGACTGAGAAAAATCTTAGGCGTTCCTGACAACATGGACATTCATTCGGTCATTGCGCTGGGTTACCCGGCGGAAGATCCGGTATGGGAAGAAAAAGATTCGGATTCGATCAAGTATTATCTGGACGAGTCCGGCCGCCTGCATGTTCCCAAACGCCGTATGAACGAGATTTTAGTTACGATCCATCCCGATCTTTCGGATGAGAAGGAGTCATTATGAAAAAAGTAGCCGTTATTATGGGCAGCGACAGCGACTGGGACGTTGTCAAAAAAGCCGTTAAGGTCCTGAAGGACTATGAGATCCCGGTCGAAGTGCATGTCATGAGCGCCCACCGCACCCCTCAGGAAGCCATGGAATTTGCCGAAAGTGCCGAGGATAAGGGATTCGGCGTCATCATCGCGGCTGCCGGTATGGCTGCCCATCTGGCAGGTGTGCTGGCTGCCAATACCACCATCCCGGTCATCGGGATCCCCATCGCGTCCGGCGGACTGGGCGGTCTGGATGCTCTTTTGGCAACGGTACAGATGCCCAGCGGCATCCCGGTCGCAACGGTCGCTGTCAACGGAGCTGCCAATGCCGGCCATCTGGCCGCGCAGATCCTGGCTTTATCGGATGATGAACTCAAAGCAAAGGTTCAGGCAAATAAAGTTTCCATGCGCCTCGGCGTCGTAGAAAAGGATAAGAAGATCCAGCAGCTGGCCGACGAGGTATAATATGGGAGGTTTTTTCGGCGTCGTATCCTATGATAATTGCACGCCCGATTTGTATCTGGGCATCGATTATCATTCCCATCTGGGAACCAAGTTAGGCGGTATGGCTGTTTATAACAGCGATACCGGCTGGGACCGGTCCATCCATCATCTGGCCAATGCCCCCTTCCAAACTAAGTTCGAAAGCGCGCTCGACAATATGAAGGGCCATATCGGTATCGGATGCATCAGCGATACCGACGCCCAGCCCCTGGTAGTAAAAAGCCGCTTCGGTACCTTTGCCATTGTAACGGTAGGCCGCATCAATAATGAAGAAGCATTAGCATCCCGAATGCTCCAGGTCAATGACGGTTATTTTCTGGAAAATGAAAAAGACTGTGTGAACGCGACCGAACTTGCCGCCATGTTGATCAATGAGAAAAATTCGATCGCAGAAGGCATCCGTTATGCCCAGGAACAGTTCGACGGTTCCATGAGCATGCTGGTCGCCTATCGCAAGGGTATTTACTGCGGGCGCGATCTGTACGGCCGTACCCCCATGGTCATCGCTAAAAAAGAAAACGGCGATTACTGTGTTTCGTTAGAAAGCTCTGCCTACCAGAACCTTGGATATAAGACAGAAAAGGTACTTGGTCCCGGAGAGGTCGTCTTTGTCGGCGAAAAAAGCGCCCAGCCCGGCCTGATCCAGCTGATCGAGAAGAAAAAGCCGGAAAAGGAAAAAAAGGTCTGCGCCTTTTTATGGGCGCATTACGGCTGCCCGACCTCGAATTATGAAGGGATCAATGTCGAAGAGACCCGTATGAAGATCGGTCAGGAGCTGGCCGACGCGGATCAGGGACAGATCGATGACATCGACAGTGTCTCAGGCCTTTCCGACAGCAGTGTGGCAGCGGCTATCGGCTACGCCGAACGGTCGGGCAAGCCCTTCCGCAGGGTCCTGATGAAAAATACCCTGATCTGGCCCCGCGGCTTTAAACCGGCCGATCAGAAAGTGCTGGGTCACATAGCCCATATGCAGCTGATCCCCAACAAGGATCTGATCGAAGGCAAAAAACTGCTTATCATCGATGACTCGATCGCCTGCGGCGCTAAGATGAAAGAAACGGCCGCTCTTCTATTTAAGAACGGAGCAAAAGAAGTGCATGTAAGGACGGTCTGCCCGCCTGTTTTGTACGGCTGCCGGTACATCAAATTTTCACGATATACGTCCGAGGCGGACCTGATCGCCCGCCGCGTTATTTTAGAATTGGAAAACGGACAGGTACCTTCGGAAAACCGGCTGCAGCAGTACGTTCAGGAAGGAACGGACGAACATAAGAAGATGGTCGATCAGATCTGCCGCCAAATGCACGTTACCAGCCTCAAATATCCGACTTTGGATATGCTGGTCAAAGCGATCGGCCTTAAAGAAGACGAGCTGTGTACCTACTGCTGGACCGGAAGAGATTGATTCCTGATGATCTCGTCGGGGATCCTGCAGGATCAAGGATCAGGGTAATGTGTACGACGGACAGTACCTGCGCCGCGAAAAAGCGGCGGGGACATTCTGTTCTTATAATTGAAAGGAGTAGATCATGAGTATTTATGATGTCTTAAAAGAAAAAGGGATCGTTCTTCCCCCGGCTCCTCCCAAGGGAGGCCTTTACACCCAGGCCATGGAGTTCGGCGACAAGCTTGTATATATCTCCGGCTGCGGAAGCAATCTGGAAGATGATGTTGTGGCAGGCAAACTGGGCAAGGAAGTCTCTATTGAAGTCGGACAGCGCTGCGCGAGAAATGCCATGCTGAATGTTTTGTCGGTAGTCGACGCCAATGTAGGACTTGAAAATGTCAAAAAGTGCGTAAAGATCCTGGTATTCGTTTCCAGTGACCCTGATTTTTACGATCAGCCCAAGGTAGCTAACGGCGCCAGCCAGCTTCTGGTCGATATCTTCGGCGAAGCTCCTTCCAGGAGCGCTGTCGGCATGGTATCGATGCCCGGCAACCAGCCCGTTGAGATCGAAGCGATCTTTGAACTTAAGTAAGATAACTGACGGATACAAATTCGGATCATTCCGATGAACAGTAGGTACCGGTCCATTTAAACGAAAGCTTTAGCGGACCGGATACCTGCTGTTTATTATTTCTATCTTACCGATCGCTGCCTGAAACAATTTATTATTTTAATGATTATAAAGTAAATGGTTGCATATTTAATCGTTAAATAGTATAATATTATCTGTAGTTCGTCTTACAGAGGGTCTCTCTGTAAGCAGGAAGCAGGAGGTTTACGATAATGTCCGATTTGGATCCGATGGATCAGGATGAAGCATCGCTTCGTCTTCAGATCTTATGCCATTGTATTGGTGTATCCAAGCATCATAAAAAGGCAGTTGACAGTTATGTAGAAGACCATCATATGGCCAGGAGCCAGCACCGTCTGCTGCTGACTTTGTCCAAGATGGGGGATAATGTCTGTCAGAAGGATCTGGCCAAACAGATGCAGGTGACGCCGGCAGCCGTTGCCGTTACCTTAAGAAAACTGGAGGCAGCGGATATTATCGAAAAAAAGACCTCTCAGAAAGACAACCGGTACAATCGGGTCGTGATCACCGATTTGGGAAAGCAGATCGTCAGCGACAGCGAAAAAGCTTTCCGCAGTATCGACGAGAGATGTTTTGAAGGATTTTCTACCCAGGATCTGAAAATGATGTTGGATTTCTTATCCAGGATGGATGAAAACCTCAGCCGGATCACAGAGAAAAAAAAGAGGTAAGTTATGAAGAGATGGCTTAAGTACGCGAAACCATATTGGTTTTGTTTTTTTTTAGGGCCTATATTGATGATCGTAGAAAGTACGGGAGAAGTCGTCCTGCCCAAGTTGTTCGCTCAGATCATCAATAACGGCGTTATGCAGCAGAACAGGGCCTACATCATCGAAATGGGCCTTTTGATGCTGCTGTGCGCTGTGCTGATGATGGCCGGCGGCGTCGGCGGCTGTTATTTTGCCGCAAAGGGCTCGATCAGTCTCGGCACGGATGTCCGTTCGGATGTTTATGATAAGATCCAGAAATTTTCTTTTGCCAGCATCGATAAGTTTTCGACCGGTTCCCTGGTGACCCGGCTGACCAATGACATCACCCAGATCCAGAATTTTACCAACATGCTCATGCGCATGTGTATGAGGGCGCCTATCATGATGATCGGCGCTATTATCATGGCGGTAAGGCTCAATGCCCGTCTGGCTATTGTGCTTCTGGTGGTCATGCCTATTATGACCGTCCTGATGGTCTGGATGCTGTCGCATGTCGGACCGCGTTTTCAGGCCGTGCAGAGTAAAGTCGACAATCTGAATACCAAAGTTCAGGAGAATCTGACCAATGTCCGGGTCGTCAAATCTTTCGTCCGGGAAGATTATGAGAACGAAAAATTTGAGAAGGCCAACGCGGACCTGAAAAACGCCGGTCTGTATGCCTTGAACCTGATCATTATCGCATCTCCTCTGATGATGTTCTTTATGAACTTCACTTCGCTGGCCGTCATCTGGTTCGGCGGCCGCATGGTCATGGTAGGGACCATGCCTTTGGGAGATCTGACCGCCTTCATCACCTATATTTCCCAGATCCTCATGTCACTGATGATGCTGAGTATGATCTTTATCAACGGCTCCCGTGCTTCTGCATCCAGCAAACGTCTGAAAGAGGTACTGGATGAAAAGCTGGATCTGACGGATGATAAGGCAGCTCATCCGGACCTTACCGTAACCAAGGGCAAGATCGAGTTCAAGAACGTCAGCTTCCGTTATTATAAAAACAGCCCTGAAAAAGTTCTGGATAATATCGATCTGACTATTCAGCCCGGCAGCGTCGTCGGTATCATCGGGTCTACCGGCTGCGGAAAGACCACCCTGGTATCCATGATTCCCCGCCTGTATGACGCGGACGAAGGCCAGGTGTTGGTCGATGACGTAGATGTAAAAGAGTATAGTCTGTATAACCTTAGGGAAGGGGTCGGCATGGTGCTGCAGCAGAACCTTCTGTTCTCCGGCACCATCGAGGACAACCTTCACTGGGGCGATAAGAACGCCAGTCAGGAACAGATCGAAGAAGCCTGCAAGAGCGCTCAGGCCGCCGAATTTATCAAAGATTTTTCCGACGGCTACCAGATGGAGCTGGGCCAGGGAGGCGTTAACGTCTCCGGCGGTCAGAAACAGCGTCTGTGCATAGCCCGCGCTCTTTTGAAACATCCTAAGATCCTGATCCTGGACGATTCGACCAGTGCCGTCGATACGGCGACCGAGGCCAGGATTCGCGAGGCCTTTTCGAAAGAGCTGAAGGATTCGACAAAGATCATCATCGCGCAGCGTATCGGGTCGGTAAAAAACGCGGATACCATCGTGGTCATGAATGACGGTAAGATCACCGGCGTCGGCACCCATGAGGAATTGTTGAAGAACAATCAGGAATATCAGGAGATCTATTACTCGCAGATGGACAAAAAGGAGGCGATCTGATATGCCGCCGAGAGGACGTTTTGTCGAACCGAAAAAACCGAAAAATACAAAGAAAGTTATCCAGAGGCTGACCGGCTATGTGGGCAAGTATAAAAAGAATGTACTGATCTCGCTTTTGTTTGTTGTGATCAGTACTGTTTGCACCCTGGCGGCTTCCTATATCCTGCGCCCCCTGATCAACGATTACATTATTCCTGGCAGCGGGACGGAAAAGCTGGGAGGCCTGGTCGCGGGCATGTGTATTTTGACGGCCATTTATATCGTCAATATCGTCGCCACCTATTTTCAGCAGCGGCTCATGATCCATGTGTCCCAGAATACCCTGGAATATATCCGCAATGACCTGTTTACCAAGGTGCAGAAACTGCCGGTCCGCTACTTTGATACGCACAGCACCGGCGATCTGATGAGCCGTTTTACCAATGATATCGATAACATCGGGCAGATGCTGGACAATACCCTGATCAACCTGATCTCGGGTATGCTGCAGCTGGTAGGCACCCTGGTCATGATGATCTATACCAATGGCTGGCTGACCTTGATCACGGTCGCTATGATGCCTGTCTTTATCCTGGTGGGCAATGTCCTGTCCAAAGCGGGACGTAAGTACTACCGCAGCCAGCAGGCGGCCCTGGGTAAATTGAACGGCTACGTCGAAGAGTACGTCACCGGTCAGAAGGTCGTAAAAGTTTTCAACCACGAAGAACAGTGCATCGAAGAATTCGGAGATCTGAACAAGGATCTGAGAGACAAGCAGGTAGCAGCCAACTTCTTCGGAGGCATCATGGGTCCGGTCATGGGAAATCTCAGCAAGATCAGCTACGCCCTGACAGCCATGATCGGCGGTCTCTTCTGCGCGGCCGGTACCTTTGATATCGGCGGTCTGACCATCTTCGTCAACTATGCCAACCAGTTCTCCTTCCCCATCATGAACCTGGCCCAGCAGGTCACCTTTATCTTTTCAGCCCTGGCCGGCGCGGAACGTGTCTTCACCATGATGGACGAAAAACCGGAAGTCATGGAATTTGAAGGTGCTCTGCCTGCAAAAGACATCAAAGGCCATGTGGTACTGGATCATGTGACTTTCGGTTATAATCCGGATAAGACCATTTTGAAGGATATCAATATCGACGTTAAGCCCGGAGAGAAGATTGCCTTCGTTGGATCCACCGGTGCCGGAAAAACGACCATCACCAACCTTCTCAATCGTTTCTATGATATCCAGCAGGGGTCGATCACCATTGACGGTGTCAATATCCGGGATTATGATGGATACGATCTTAGGCGCAATATTGCCATGGTCCTGCAGGATACCCACCTGTTCACCGGTACGGTCCGCGAAAATATCCGTTTCGGCCGTCTGGATGCAAGCGATGAAGAAGTGGAAGAGGCAGCCAAGACCGCCAGCGCCCACTCCTTTATCATGAGGCTGGACAAGGGTTACGATACCATGCTTGACGGAGACGGCTCCAACCTGTCCCAGGGACAGAGGCAGCTGTTGAACATTGCCCGCGCCTGCATCAGCAAAGCACCGATCCTGGTGCTGGATGAAGCGACCAGTTCGGTCGATACCCGGACCGAGCGTCATATCGATCACGGCATGGAGCGTCTGATGAAAGGCCGCACCACCTTCGTTATCGCCCACCGTCTGTCGACTGTCCGTACGGCGGATCTGATCTGCGTGCTGGAGCACGGACAGATCATCGAAAGAGGCACTCACGAAGAGTTGCTGGCTAAAAAAGGCCGCTACTATGAGCTGTATACCGGTAAGGCGGAGCTGGATTAAGATCCGGCGGTTGTTATATTGCCGGCGCATGCCGTTTAATTTACCAGAAAGGAATAGAAGCAATGGCTGAAGGAAAAACCTTAGAACGCAGTCAGATCGAAGAAAAGTACAAATGGAACCTGGCCGTCATGTTTGAAAACGACCAGGCCTGGGAGAAAGCTTTAAACAGCTTGGATGATAAGGCTAAGGAACTGACCGGCTATGCCGGAAAACTGTCCCAGTCTCCGGCTGTCTTACGCGAATTTCTGGACAAGAAAGAAAGCCTTGACCGGGTCATGGAAGATGTCTACTGCTATGCTTCCTGCCGCCAGTCGGAGGATCTGCGCCAGCAGCAGGCCCAGGTCATGTATCAGAAGGCCATGGGCAAATATGTCCAGATCTCCTCTGCCCTGTCCTTCTTCGAACCGGAACTTCTTAAAATGTCCGATCAGAAGCTGGAAGAATTCAAAAACGCTCCGGAAATGAAAGGCTACGAGCATGATATGGACGATCTGATCCGTCAGAAACCCCATACCTTGTCTGAAGCGGAAGAAAAACTGATGAGCGGTTTTGAGGAAATGGCGATGGCTCCCGGAGATACCGCCGATATGCTGCAGGACGCGGATATGAAGTTCGATCCCATTACTCTGTCGGATGGGAGCACCCGGGAAGTGACCGGATCCAACTATATCCTGCTGCAGTCGGATCCCGACCGGGAAGTCCGCGAAAAGGCTTTTCACAGCTACTATAAGGGCTATAAGGAACATATCAACACTTTCACCAGCACCTATTCGGCTAATGTAAAGGCGGATGCCTTTAAAGCCCGTACCCGTCATTTCGACAGCGCCCGCCAGATGTCCCTGTTTGCCAGCGGGATCCCGCTCAGCGTCTATGACGGTCTGATCGACACGGTCCATAAATATATGCCCGCCATGTACCGTTATGTGGCCCTTCGCAAGAAGATCCTGGGACTTGATGAACTGCATTATTACGATGTTTATGCTCCTTTGGCCGGGGATATCAAAGAAACTTACACCTATGAGCAGGCTAAACAAATGGTGCTGGACGCCGTTAAGCCCTTGGGCGAAGAGTATCAGAAGAATGTACAAAGAGCCTATGATGAGCGCTGGATCGATGTTTATCCCAACGTCGGCAAAAGCGGCGGCGCTTATTCTACCGGAACTTACGACAGCAATCCCTATATCATGACCAACTTTACCGGGACCCTGGATTCGGTATCGACGATCGCTCATGAGATGGGACATTCTCAGCACACGCTGCTGGCCTGCACCCATCAGCCGCCCCACTATGCCAATTACACCCTGTTCGTGGCCGAGATCGCCTCGACCGTTAACGAGAACCTGCTGATCGAACAGCTCCTTAGTCAGACGACCGATCCCAAACGCCGTCTGTACCTTTTGAACCAATATCTGGAAGGCTTCAAGGGGACCGTTTACCGTCAGACCATGTTTGCGGAGTTTGAAAAACTGGCTCACGAAGAGGTGGAAAAGGGAGGCGCTCTGTCTGCCCAGTATCTGAACGATCTGTATGCCGGACTGGTAAAACAGTACTTCGGCGATGATCTGGTCATGGATGACGAGGTCCAGTATGAGTGGGCCCGTATCCCTCATTTCTACCGCAGCTTCTATGTATATGTTTACGCGACCGGTTATTCTTCGGCCGTTGCTCTGTCTGAGGCGATCCTGAAAGAAGGACAGCCGGCTGTCAAACGGTATCTGGAATTTTTGTCTGCCGGCAGCAGTATGTATCCGCTGGACGAACTGAAACACGGCGGTGTGGACCTGTCCACCAACGCTCCCATCGAGCAGGCTTTGCAGAAGTTCAAGAGGATCGTGGAAGAGGCAGAAAAAGCTTACGACCAGATCAAAAAAGAAAAATGATCTGTCCGCGCAAGGGCAGGTCAGGGGATCGGCTTAAAAGGCCGGTCCTTTTTTTATGTTTGCCTGAAAAGAGATTTCTCTGAGAAGAGGCAGCGGTCAGAAAAGGGTACTACGGTTAAATTTTTCTTAAATTATCGGAATAAGGTCCGGCCTTTCTTTATATCCCTTTGCCAAAATAGATAAAGTGATGTACTATTAAAGGACTAAGAATAGAGTTCGATCCAGGAGAGAAAACATGAGCGTAAAAGTAGAGGATTCTGGGATCCGGGCAGGATCGTCAGCCTGCGTGGCTGCTCCCCTTGCGGACGGTCAGCAGAAATCGGTCCATACCAAAAGGATCGATATGGGCTACATATTCAAAAAGATAGGCGGACTGATCATTTTATTCGGGATCGCGCACATTGCCGTTTTGGGCGAGCATGTACAGTGGAGACTGTATACCTTTTTGTATGAATATATGAAATTCGGCTGGATCGTGATCTTATACGCGTTTGCCTCTCACTTTTACGGCGAGGCCATACCGGGGAAATGGTTCGACTATAATAAAAAACCGTATCTTCCCTGGAAATGGGAGAAAAACGGCACGGTTTATGAAAAACGGCTGCATATTTCCAAATGGAAGGAAATCTCTATGGATGGCGCTAAAGCCTTTCCTATGTCCATTCAGAAAAAAATCGGGACCGACCTGTCTTTTGCACATCTTGACCTTCTTTTAAGAGAGACCTGCCGGGCGGAATTTACACATTACACGATCATCCTGGGCGGCGGCACTTTGATGGTGCTGCTCCTGGACGGAGGATGGAGATGGTTTTTCCTCTTCGTTTATACCCTGGCGAACCTGTCTTCGGTCGCTATCCAGCGTTATAATCGTCCGCGCTACCGAAAATTGATGGAGCATGCCAGACGGCTGGAAGAAAAAAAGAAAACAAAACAGGCGGCTGTTACGGTCGAAGCCCAGCCTGCCCTGTTGGCAGCGGTGAATAAAGGATGACCTATCTGATCCTGACCTGTCATACGGGCGGAGGTCACAACGCGGCAGCAAAAGCCATTAAGGAAGAGGCTGCCAAACGGGGTATCACCTGTGTCATTCAGGATGCCCTTGCCTTTATTCCAAAGCCCAAGGAAGATTTTGTAACCAAGGGACACTCTTTGGCCTATAAACTGATCCCCCAGATCTACGGAGCCGGTTATAAATATGCAGAAAATCATGTAAGCGGCCAGGGTATGCTCAAAGATTATTCCAAGTATGCCGACAAGATAGCTCCCTACCTGAAAGAACATTTTTTTGACGCGGTGATCTGTGTCCACGTCTTTGCCGCTATGGTAATGACCGGTGTACGCCGGGACCTGGGCATACAGATACCGACTGCTTTTGTCGCGACCGATTATACCTGCAGTCCCGGTGTCAATACTCTTGATGTGGATCGTTGGTTTATTCCCCGGGACATGACGACCGAATTCATTTCCCGCGGTGTTCCGGCTGAAAAAATCATAGAGACAGGCATTCCCGTTTCAGGAAGACTGTATCAGTCTGTTTCCAAGCAGGAAGCCCGCGAAAAATTGGATCTTCCTCAGGACAAGGCTATCGTTCTTCTCAGCTGCGGCACGATCGGGTCAGGCGGGCTGCGCACTAAGGCCGCCTCTATTATCAAGATGTTGGATCCGAACACGCTTATGTATGTGTTGACCGGCAACAACCGGGCCTTATTAAAGAGCATGTCCGGAAAGATGGCTATTGACCGGGTAACGGCCCTGCCCTTTACCAGTCAGATGGATCTGTGGATGTCGGCTGCGGACATGCTTTTGTCAAAAGCAGGAGGACTGACTTCGACCGAGGCGGTGACCAGAGGTCTCCCTGTTATTTTTTTCGATGCCGTACCGGGGCTGGAATCTCATAATATTGAATATCTGATAACCAGAGGCTGTGCCCTTTCTGCAAATAATAATGAGCAGCTGAGCAACAGGACCATGAAGCTTTTATCTTCCCCGACAGCCCGCAGGATCATGATCGACCAGCAGCGTCGCTATTTTCATGAAAACTCTGTAAAGCGACTGGTAGACTGTATGCAGGAACTGACAAATGCAACGCTAGAATGATGTTTATTCAAAGAAGTTTTGTATATAATGCAAGTATAAACGATGGGGGTGAGAGGAGGAATCGAGACATTATGTCTATACTGATGGAAGATCTAAAAACTTTTAATTGCGTTTATGAATGTAAAAGCATGTCCCTGGCAGCGGATGTTCTGTTTTCCACACAGCCATCGGTGTCCCGAAGTATAAAGCACCTTGAGGAAGAATGTCATAATCTGCTTTTTCAAAGGAAACACCACACATTGGTGCCTACTCCTTTTGGAGAGGGATTATACAAGTGTACCCGTGAGTCAGTAAAAAAATATGAGGAAACTATCAATTATATTCGATCCTGGCAAGAGGATACCTGTATCAATATTGGGTTCACGATTTCAGTGGGAACACGATTTGTGCCGCAATTAATTCGAAAATTGAATAGACAGCATAAAAATATTAAAGTAATTTCAACATGCCTGTCTAGTGATGAGCTTTTTCAAAGTTTAGATATAGGAGTTTTAAATATTGTAATAGCAGAAAGTCGGGAAAGCTTGGGTGATCATATTTCAACTTTGCCTTTAGGCTCCAGTATCTATATACCTGTGTTGCCTCCTGATAGCGATTTTAAAGATAGCCAACAAAGAATGAGACAAATTTTTGCTGAAAAGCCACTTCTTATGCTTGATGATATACCTTTTTCAGATCAAATTATTAGGAAGATGCAGGAAAAAATAGGTGATAAACTGGACGTTGTTTATTATTCTAATATTTCTACTCTTCTTTCGAATGTCCATTATGGACAAGGCATTTCTTTTTTGCCCCAAATGGTAATATTGGACTTTTTATCGACGAAATATATTACAACGTGCCAAATCAGTGATTTTGAACTGAAACAGGAATATTCACTGTATTGGAATAATAACAAACTGATTACTCCCCATATGAGTGAGATTATGGATCTCTGTAAGAATAATGGTAATGTTTTATAAAACCCGAGTAATTCTTTTTTTATAAAATTAATTAAACGGTTTTAATATACCCAAATTGTTATATTGAATATTAATAAATGAATTGACGCCTTACTGTATTTAAGATATTCTGTATTTAAAGAAGTTGTAAGAGATAAAGACTCACAAAGACTCACAAAGACCCACAAAGACCCAAAGATAGCTCTATTATTAGTTCAATTCGATTATTAGTCTTTTTTAATGATTGAAAAATTATGAGGGGAGACAAATGGGTACTAATACCATCATAGATGAATTATTTGATGATTACAGCTATCTGTTAGCAAAATACAGAAAATACAGCAGAAGTGTCGAAATAGACTTAAAAAAAATAAATAATGATATTGATCATCTGCCTGAAAATAAAATAGAAAAAAGAGAACTTTACAGTAATTATCATCTTGAACGATTTGCATCAGTAGAAGCACCAGAGGTCTTTGAAAGAGTCATTCGGTTCGTTTACCTGTTACTATTAAATGGAAGGGAAATAATAAATTATGAAGGCGAGGAGATTGCTTCGAAGATTATTAGATACTCGCAAAGCAACCATGTTTTAATGAATTGCAGGGAGCAGTCTATTGTATTAACGGAGATTCTGGTTTCTTTAGGATATAAAGCAAAAACGTTATGCTGTATGCCGATTGACTTATATCCTTCTGAAAATCATACGATGACAATTGTTTACTTTGAGGAAAAAAGTAAATGGGTTTTACTGGATGCTGCTAACTGCTGTGTTTTTCTAGGTGAGGACAAACAACTGTTGTCTCCGATGGAATTTCGAAATCGATTAATTGAGAATAAAGAAATAACAGTAAGAAGATGTTTTGCACCGAATCAAAGAAAAGAAGTGACGTTAGAAGGAGCGTTCAGAAGATATTTAGTAAAGAATTTTTTTAGGTTTTATATAGATTTAACGGATATGAAGCCAGGGGCAGAGTATCGAACAATCATTCATCTGATTCCTAAAGGTTTTTTGCCAGAGGAAGTAAAAAAATTTGAAGACCCCAAACGTATTATTTATTCAACCAGCAATGCGAAACAGGTTTGGTGCTTAATATAAGGGATGAAAGGATATTATTATGGAGTATAAATTTTCTAAACTAATTTCTGCTTATGACGAGGGTAATGGCTGGTTACGATTATATAATTCTCAGAAAGGATTGGAGAGTTTGATAAGAGTCAGAAAGGAAAAATTTGAACGTATAAAGCAGAATTTGGAAAATGATGGCATATTTCAGAATACTGCTGATAAGACATTTCAGAAATTAGCGGAGTTAGAATATATTATTCCATATTCAGGCGATGAAGAGAAAGCTCTTGAGGTAAAGATCGGTGAACAAATATATGAACCGGTTCTTAGATTGATTATTCTGCCGACAGAAAAATGCAGTTTTAGGTGTCGTTACTGTTATGAGAAATTCGAAAATGGGAAAATGTCTGATCAACTGCAAAATGCAATTATTAATTATGTAAAAAACAATATTCATAATTATGCACGTATGGAAGTAAGATGGTTTGGAGGAGAACCATTAGAGGCTTTAGATGTCATTGAAAATTTATCCAAAAATTTTATTACCATATGTAAGATGGCTCATCGTAATTATGAAGCAAGTATAACGACAAATGGGTATTATCTAACATATGATGTATTTCAAAGACTCTATAGACTGTCTGTTAGAAACTATCAAGTAACGATCGATGGCCTCAAAACAGAACATGATCAACAGAGATATCTTGCCGGAGGCATTGGAACTTTTGAACAGATTGTTAATAATTTAGTGGATATTAAAACGCGCTGCAAATCCAGAATACCAAATTTTACGATCAGAACCAATTTCAATAAAGAAAGTATTAAACGACTGGATGAATATCTATATTTCTTCAGTGAGAAATTTGGAGATGACGACCGATTTGGATTTTCTTTACAACATGCTTCTGACTGGGGAGGGGAACGGGTAAAGAAAATAAAAGATTCTTTGATTACAGAACAGACATACGAGGACTTATTAACAAAAATACTTAATCAAAACGTCAGGCTGAATATATCACCACATGCAGCACTTTTCGCCAGAGAAGAATGTGTCTGCTATGCAGGGAAGAAAAATAGTTATGTGATAGGATCTAATGGCCAGATCTACAAATGTACAGCGGATTTCAATATGGAGGCAAATAATATTGGTAGAATAACGGAGGAAGGAAAATTTGTTATTGATAAGTATAAAGAGGAAAAATGGTTGACAGCATGGTTGCATGCAGGTGAATTGCATGAGTGTACAAAATGTCGCTTTGAAGGTGCCTGTCTTCGGATGTCTTGTCCTTCAAGCGTTATAAAGGAAATCGGAGAAAATGGATCATGTCTGCTGGAAAAAGAATATACAAGTTTGTTTTTAGGTCTCTTCGAAAAACACTGGTTCTATGAGATTGGAAAGGAGCAGCAATGAATATTAGAGAATCCTTGGAAAAAATATTAGAGAGTTATGGGATATATTTAAAGGAGGGGGAAGATGACCTCACCAATTATATTTTGGATTCCCTGCAATTTATTTCCTTTATTGTCGATATTGAAAGTACGCTGAATATTGATATACCAGATTATTTATTGAAATATGACACATTAAAATCTTTTAATCAGTTTGTTTCTAGATTAGAGGAAATTTATGAAGAGAAGGGAGGTGAGTTGAAGTGAAGAAACTGGTGAAAAAATCCGTAAAAAAGAACAAGGTTTGTCTCTACGGTATGGAAGGTGGAACTAATTACGGTAATTGCAACTGTATCGCAGGATGCTAGTGTCCAGCCGACTGCTTGCTGCTGTATAACAGCAGCAAGCAGAATCTGATATCATAACATGGGAGAAAAAACATGTTTTCTGATAAAAATGATATTAAGAATATATTTCAATTGATTAGAATCATTTGGAAAAGAAAGAAAGCAAGAATATTATTGATCGGATTAATAGGGGTGTTGAGCGGAATTAGTTCTTTCAATATTACCTATTTTTTTAAAATGATTATTGAGCTGTTGGATCAAAATCAGAAATATTTATTTTATTATTTAAGTGTTTTTTTAGCCATAAATTTGATTTGTATCACGTTTTCCAAATTTATCATCGAGTATTTATTTCCAAAATGGAATTTAGAATTGCAGCAATATATGAACTGGAGCCTCCACCAGAAATATTTAAAAATTGAACAGGAAGAATTATTTAAGGAAGGTTTTTTTGATCTATATACAAAAGCCTCGGAAGAAAGCCGAGTACGCATAACCGAAATACTAAATCTTCTACAATATACGACAGTTAATCTTTTCTCCGCCGCTGGTGTTATAGGTGTTATTGCGACGATGGAGCCGATTTTGATTATTTTGGCCATTATACCGGTATTTATTTCTTTATTTGTAAATTTACAAGTCAGCAAATACCGAGTCAATTATCAAAATGAAATCATGTCTAATCAAAGAAAGATAAATTATTTAATAAGAACCTTTACCAAGCCCGAATATATGGAAGAGATCAGAACGAAGAATTATTATCCCTTATTTCATGGTTATTATGATCAAGCAGTAAAGGACTCAGAGAATTCTACAAATAAGTGGATGAAGAAAGTTATCTATTTAAGCTCTTCCGGAGCAAATTTATTCACTATTATTAATTATGGAATCCCCATGATATTATTAGGATTTTGGTTGCTCCTGAATAAAATCAGTGTAGGAGATTATACGACATTATTAGTCGGTACGGCAAATTTAAGCACATATATTTTTTATGTTATGATACTGCTTCCCAAATTTCAGGAAAATGGGAAATTGTTTGGGAATTATTTGAAATTTATGGATTACGGTGAAGACAATGTGGGAAAATCTTTACAAGGGGTGAAATCATCTAAACATCCGTTTGATACAATAGTTGTAACACATGTGTCGTATACCTATCCAAACGCGATTAAAAAAGCTGTTGACGATGTTTCACTTTTAATAACAAAAGGAAAGCATATTGCTATCGTTGGTGAAAACGGAGCCGGAAAGTCAACGTTCCTGGCGTTACTTTTAAAAATCCTGGAACCGCAAAGCGGGGAAATTTCAATAAATGAATTACCATACCATTTATTGAGTGGTGAAGAAGTACGTTCGTACTTCGGTACAGCATTTCAAAGCTATACACCTTTGGCTTTTACGATACGGGAAAATCTCGAAAAAGCGGAAGGTGAAGCTTTAAGCAATGATAATATCGATCAAGCCATGAGACAGACAGGTTTATTTCAAAAAACGGAAAATCTTTCTAATGGTTATGATACGGAAATAAGTAAGGAATTTTCGGACACCGGTATAGAGTTTTCAGGTGGAGAAAAACAAAAATTTGCTATTGCCCAGCTACTTCTGATGAACAGAGAAATATTAATATTAGATGAACCAGGCAGTAATATGGATGTGTTTTCGCAAATGCAACTATACACATTGCTGTCTGAAAGGAAAGATAAAACGATTATCTTTGTAACGCATCAGTTATATGCGGCCAAAGATGCGGACGAGATCCTCTTCTTTGATAAGGGTAAGATTCGTGAGAGAGGGACACATGAAGAATTAATGAAGGAAAATGGTCAATACGCAAAAATGTATCTTTCACAGGTAAATCATTTTGAGGAGCCCTAACATGAAAAAAAGAATGAAGCTTATCAGGAACACGATCTTCAAGGAACCGTATCTTGTAAAAGGATTGATCTATTTGCCATTGATTGCCGGAATAAAAGATCTGATCTCAGTCATGGAATTGAAAATAGCAATTGACATTATCATGATCGATCATTCGATAATGGAGCTGATAGTATTTGTTTTTTTGATAAGAATTCTGTCTTGGCTTTTTAGTATTATTGAATGTAAATACCAATGGCAGAAAATACCGGTTGGCTATTTACAGTTAAGAAAAAAATGTGATGCTGTCGTAGCAGAAAAGATCGAGGAAATTCCTTTTACACAATTACAAACCGATACTATACGCAATAAATTGGAAAGAAGCGTTATTACCATTGGAGATCATCTGGTTAACGTATCTGATCAACTGCGATTTTTATTATCAGGTTTGGTAAGTGTAATATTAACCGGAATCTTTATTGGACAGGCCAATGTTTTACTGATAGTACTGGCTATAGTATCAGCCGTGATCAGTATGTATATTAATAATAAATTGGGAGATATAGATGCCGAACGTGTCATGAATTCTTCCAGAGATACAAGAATCATTGATTATATCAATCGTATATTTTTGATGCCTGAATATTCATACGACATACGCTACCGTTCCAAAGCAAGTTTTTTTAGAGATAAGGAAAGAAATTCATATGACGCATTAATTAAACAGCAAAATAAATACAATAAGAAAAAAACGTGCCTTCAGATCATTAAAGAACTACAATTATATGTTATTGTTTATGGACTTGGTACTGTGGTATTGATTCCTAACATTAACAATGGATCGATTACGATTTCTTTCGTAGCAGCTGCGTTATATGGAGCCGTACGGATGGCGAATGCAGTCGAAAGTATTAGTTTTTCAGGTGGAAAATTAAAGTCAGAAGTACCTTTTTTGGACGAAGCGGTAGATATTTTTGATCGCTATCATCATGAAAAGGAAAAACCGAATCGTTATCCATTGAATTCAACGATGAAAATCGAGTTCAGGAATGTTTCTTATGAATATGAAGTTGGAAAAAAGGTATTAAACAATATATCCTTTATAGTAAATCCCGGTGAAAAAATTGGGATCGTGGGGATCAACGGGGCGGGTAAAACAACTTTGATCAGGCTTTTGACAGGGATCATTGAACCGACAGAAGGAAAAATCTTTATCAATGATATTGACCTTTCAGAATTTCCGAAAGAAACCAGAAAAGCGATGTTCGGAATGAGCTTACAGAAATTTGGAGTCTTTTGTTTTACAATAGGTCAAAACATTACTTTACAATATCATACAGAAGAGGATCGGAAAAATAGATTATTGGCGGTTTTAAGGCGCGTTGATTTGGAAAAAACGGTAGAAGATTTACCTGATAAAGAAAATACGTATATTGGAGCCGAACTAGGAGAACCAAATATAAATTTATCAGGAGGGCAGCTGCAACGAGTCTCTATAGCGCGAGCAATATATTCTCAAAATCCAATATTAGTTTTTGATGAACCAACCTCAAGTTTGGACGCTTTTGCTGAGGACCGGTTATTTTCGGATATGCTTAGTGCCAGTGAGGATAGAAATATGTTTTTTGTTACGCACCAATTATCTTTTACAACAAAGCTTGATAGAATCATTGTTTTAAAAGAGGGTAAAGTAGAGGAATATGGGACACATAGTGAGTTAATGCAGAGAGCAGGCTACTATTCGAAAATGTTCACGACACAGAAAAGTTTATTTATTAAAAATGGACACATTGATTAATACGGTTAACAGCATAAGAAACTATGGGGCTTTACCTTTTCCTAGCGTTATGCAATTCGAGATGACGAGTTATTGTCCCTTATCATGTCCGCAATGTTATAAGGAAGAGTCTCCTGAAAATGAAATGTCATTAGAATGTTTTGAGAAATATTTTAATGAATGCCGGACAAAGGGAACGGTGAAGATTATTCTAAACGGAGGAGAAGTAGCTCTATATTCTCGATTCAAAGATTTGATGACCATTATTAATAGTGATCCGGAGCTTTATGTAAATTGTTATACAAGTGGCCTAAATTTACAGAATTCCTTTTTGCAATACTGGGATTTTACTAATAGTCGAAAGAGGCTATTTATTTCATTGAATGGGTCAACGGAAGCAGTCAATAAGATTTCCAGAGATGGGTACACTTATTCAATGGAGGCAATAAAAACACTGGCATCTAACAATGTGAAATATGGGATCAATTGGGTGTTGAGAAATGACAACATTGAAGATTTTAAAAATATACTTGATATATGTGAACAATATCATGTATCGTGGTTATTTATTACTCGTAATAAATTAAGTGGTATGAGGACGGATCATGCAGAAGACTGTACCACTCAACAGATAAGAGAATTTTTAGAGATTTACATACAGAAAAAAGAACAAAGAAATTTTGAAGTGATAACGGAATCATGTTTCCCCGAAATGAGATTGTATACAGAGGGAGATAGTGAACAACTGAATTTTTATAATGGATGCGGGGCGAATAAATTTTTATGCTGCATTACATGGGATGGAAGGATAACACCTTGTACACACCTTTATTATCCAACGATTAGTGAAACGATAGAAGAATATTGGGATAAGGCGATAAAAAACAAACCATATAAAAAGAAAAGATCAGGCTGTCTAGGATGTGAATGGATAAGAAGTTGCAATGACTGCCGCGTTGGGACAGAATGGAAAATCGATGGAAAAGATAAGTGTTGGTTTTGGGTGAAAAAATGAAAAAAATGAGATTGGTAATAATTGATGGCTGTGTCGATGTCGAAAATGACGATATCAAGAATGACCATTTGCAATATTATATCTGGAATACGAAAAAAGGTTCGTTAGAAATTGCCGATAAATCTAATAATCAAACCGCTGGTCATGGAACGGCTATCTATTCCATCCTAAGAAAATACCGCGACAAAATAGACATTATCATGATCGGAGTCCCTGATATAGAAGAAGAACTAACTGATTCCTCTTTTGTGAATTGCCTAAAGACTGTAGAGGGGACTTTTTCCCCTGATATAATGAATTTAAGTCTAGGGGTCACTTGCTGTGAGAATATAGAAAAATTACACAACATATGTGAGGTGATAACCGGGCGAGGCGGGGTTATCATTTCCGCATTTGATAATGACGGGGCTTTTTCCTATCCGGCAGCCTTTACCTGTGTCATAGGTGTGCGCAGTTACGATAGTATAAGAAATAAAAATGAGCTAATTTATGTTTGCGATGATGAGGTCAACCTATTAGCCTATGGGAAAAATCAAATTGTATCATGGAATAACCCAAGCAAAATGATCGTTAAGGGGAACAGTTTTGCATGTGCGCATGCTACAAATATAATCATTAAATTGCTTCTTGAATTGCCCTCGGAACAAAGGACAATAAATTTGGAATTGGTAAAAAAAATCTTATGGAATAATTGTAAAGAGAAGGTGAAATTTATACCCTCGAATGATTATCAAAGAAAAATGGAGGATTCATTGCGTGAAACGGAAATTCGAAAAATTGCGATTTTCCCATTTAATAAAGAAATGAAAGTCTTGGTTGAAAACCAGGATCTACTTCGATTTGAGGTGGCAGGTGTATACGATATCAAAGAAAGCCTGCAGATAGGTAAAAAATTGTCATCCCTGGTTTTCTCTCAACTTCATATTGAGGGTATGGTAGAAGATGTAGACAATATAAAATGGGCGAACTTTGATATGCTCGTGATTGGGCATTTAAAAGAATTAAGCCTTATTTGCAAAAAGGACCTGTGGTCAATGATTGTGCAAGAGGCAGAAAAACATGGAAAATATATTTTTTCATTGGATGCTCCTCCGACGCAATTTCAAAACAATAAATTAATAATACATCCGCAAATCACACAGCAAGATGTTCCGGTCAATAAGTTTGGAATGATGCATGCAATATCAAAACCGGTACTTGGGGTTTATGGAACAAGTTCTAAGCAAGGAAAATTTACGCTTCAATTAGGAATACGACGGGAGATGCTAAAGCGCGGTTATCGCATTGGGGAGATTGGAACAGAGCCGACAGCCGCTTTATTTGGCATGGAGTATTGTTACCCAATGGGATACGAAAGATCAGTTAATACTAGCGGAATCGATAATGTGAGATTATTGAATGAGATGGTATTTCAGCTTACGAATCAAAATATTGACTTGATATTGACTGGATCTCAATCAGGGACAATTACATATAGTAATCAGAATTCTTCGTTATTTAATATTTCACAATATGAATTTTTACAGGGTACCTGGCCTGATGCGGTAATACTGTGTGTTAATGGGTATGATGATGTTGATTTGATCCACAGAACGATCAATTTTATAGAATCTGCATGCGATACTACAGTTATAGCAATCAACATTTTATCAAAAACACTTAATACTAAAAATCCGATGATATATCCCCAAGTAGACATGTCAACAGAAATGAGGCAGCAAGTAAGACAGAACCTTAAGAGCAATTTCCATATTCCTGTTTATTGCGGGCCGGATGAAATTGGGGCGGTAGTTGATACAATTGAAAATTATTTTTCAGAGGCATAAAATGAATGCTGTAATTTGGAAAGACCTGTGCAAACCTGACCGAAAAATCATGGGATGTGTGGAATCAAGAGTTTATTCTGCGTTTCGATATTTTACCCCCAGGAATCAATGGGATGATTTTTATAAAAACCTTTCGACGTTTTGGCTTGAATTTTATATTCCAACTGCATCCAAGGAAAAGATAAAGTTAGATCCCTGGTTTGGACAATCGATGCTTCTGAAGGATAAAAATGATAATTCTTCATTACTGGAACGGAATTTGCCTTTATTTAATGATTTTTTGAAGAATTACGACTTGTATTGTCAGGAGGATTCTACAGGAAGGGAATTAGAGTTAAAAGAAAAGTACATAGTGAACTATGTAGACGACCCCGATGGAATTCTTGTTTCATTGATTGACAGAGGTTTATTATTAAATAATGGCACTGCAGGACTTTATCATGCCTTACTGATCAAAGCAATCGATTTGGATGAAGGGAGAGTTGTCTATTTAACAACCAAAGGTGAAGAAAGACTGTCAGTAAAAACATGGCTGAATATATCAACAGGCCTCTTTGTGAAGTTAGGGAAAAAGCAATTTGAAAATACTCAACATGAGTATTGCTGCAATGACAGTGAATATATTGTAGAAAGAATATATCTAGAAAAAAGTTTAGATAGTATACGATCGTTTTTGATTTATGTGCAATCAGGTGTTGATACCGAACCAATGCAGGAGAACGAGATCGAGGCAATGATTTTATCTTTGGTATTTAAAATAATACCTTATCTAAAAATGGTGAATATTACGGCCAAAGAGCAAGGCCTGAACAATGCAAACTTGATATGTCAAATTATTGACTTATTAGAGGCATTGCGAATGCATTTATTGATTTATAAACAAGTAAACAAAAGTGGAGTAGACGAAATGTTGCTAAGAGAGAAAAATCATATAAATGTAATTATTAACAAAATTAATTTTGAAATTAGGGAAAGGCTATATCAACTATAAGATTTTATGAGTGATCGGGATCTTTCCCAATGAAGCTTCTTATGTACGCCTGGTAACGGCATACCTCATGGAATACTCGGAGGATTGGTCGACTTCCCGAAGTTACATCCAAAAGGAAGCCATCACGGCGATGTTAGAGAGAAAATCAGGCCATTGTCAAGAATTGTTCGCAAAAGTTCACCATTGAGTAGCAAGAAATTAAGCGGCCTGAATGTTCAGCATCGCTGAGATCGCAGCCTTCTG
>Ga0256404_1001015_pt1 | contig 71244 bp, 60 predicted proteins | sample RumenRJG_01DNA_FD_185990 | JGI IMG/M metagenome (GOLD analysis project Ga0256404, IMG submission 185990) | Bovine rumen microbial communities from Lethbridge, Alberta, Canada - RJG_01 | ecosystem: Host-associated > Mammals > Digestive system > Stomach > Rumen | place: Canada: Alberta | collected... | reverse complement strand
TTTGCAGCACTAAGGTAAGTGAAAAATCTGACATGGCAAAATCCTGAGCAACTTTTTGTTGCTCAGGTACTTATAAAGAAAGTTAAACTAAAGTGCTGCGGAATTAAGGATGATGAAAACTATATCACAAATATAGTGAGTTCAAATGACTGTATGATACTTGCTGAATTCCTGAAAGGCAATAATGCGTACAAAGGTTCTCATGATGAAACTATATGGATTAATCGTGAGAGGGCTATCATTGAAAGATTAATTGGAATAAAAATAGAGAAATGATATCATTACCTAAATCTGTCGTATTGGAACTTACTTACAGGTGCAACCATCAATGTAAGTTCTGTTCTTGCCCTTGGTATGCCCCCAATGGTCATTATCCTTATAGACAGGAACTGGATTTGAATCAGTGGAAATGTGCCATTAGCAGACTTTATGATTTGGGTGTAGATACTTTTTCTATCTCTGGAGGAGAATGTTTGTTAAAAGATTGTCTGTCAGATATATTGTTGTATATAAAGGAAGAGAGTTGGAAAAGAGGGAAACCTGATGGAATCGTACTTATCTCGAATGGACTCTTGATGAATATGGATTACCTAAAGCTGTTCAGATACTGTAATGTGCATCTCAGCATGAGCCTGCCAGGCTTTGAAACTTTTGAGGAGCATACAGGAGTGGATAACGCAGAAGGTGTCTTACGATGGTTCCAGATAGCCCATTCATTAGGAATGGATACAACTCTGAACGTGACTGTTACCAAAAAGAACTATCACGAATTGTTTGAGACGCTTTCCTTAGGTTTGCTAAATGGTGCATCGTTAGTACTTATCAATCGTTTCCTCCCTGGAGGAAGAGGACTAAAATATCTGCAAGAGCTATCATTGGATGGTGAAGAATTGAACGGGATGCTTGAAACAACGGAGGAAGTACTTACTCTCTCGAATCGCTATGGGCAAACTGGAACTGAAATTTCCCTTTGTGCTATTAAGTCACCTATGAAATATAAACGTATAAGTTTTGGCACCAAATGTGCTGCCGCAAAGGACTTCTTTGTCATTGACCCTGCTGGGCAAATCCGCACATGCAATCATTCGCCAAGAATAGTCGGCAACATCTTTAATGACGAGATAATCACAGACAAAGCCTATTGGGAGATATTCGCAAATAGCAATTATCACCCATCAATATGTGCTAAATGCAAATCGATAAGCACTTGTGATTGTGGATGTCGTGAAGTAGCAAATATTCTTCATGGATCTCTTAATGCAATTGATACAAGTATTAACTTACTCAACCCCTTTCTGTAGAAATTATGAAAAAGATAATTGGTTCCACGACATTTTTAATAGCTATCACCTTAGCATGTTATGCCCATGCTGGGATGTATGACAGATATCTTGAAATGATGGATGTCCTTTATACCGTTTTGAAAACGATATTTGTTTCTCAGGTAGTAGTGTTCTTGCTTATAAAGTTCTGCAGGTTCAAAATAGCCAAGAGAATAAGAATGAGATTACTCTTGTTGTCTAAAAGATTATGTAAGAACTGGTGGATTAACATCATTGCAGCATGGCTCCTTTCCTCATTTGTATTGACATCATATTGGTATGTATTCAGCGAGGGACTATTCATTTTGGCAATTATGCCTTCGTTACTATTTTGGATGTTATATTCAGTTGTCGTGTTCAGAAAGAAACTTAGAGTGAGATGGCTATCTGGTCTGAAAGCTATATATTTTTATCTAATTGCGTCCATAGGTCAAATTATTGGCCTTCTTATCTATTTCCTTCCCATTATCATTTCCTGGTATATTCCTGAATGCCATTATCGCCCTAATAAGTATCTTTTGTGTGGCCCTCCTTTTATCGGTGTTGATTACATTTTTGCAAATGGGATGTTGTTCTTGTCAGCCTTACTTGCAATACCTTATTTGTTGTTGGCTACATATAGAATTGTGAAATTTTTGATTAATAATAAGATGTAATATGAAGAAGAAAATAAAGATTCTTATTTGGTTAACAGGTTGTTTGACAATTATATGCATAGCCCTTACACTTATCTGCAACCAAATTGTTGTAAACAATGCAGAAGGGAAGGTGTTCTCAGACATCGACAGCATTAAATATAATAAGGTGGGGCTGTTGTTAGGAACAACACCACAGGCTCGGTTTGACAGAATCACTAACTATTTCTTTATCTATCGCATTGATGCTGCTGAGCAGCTGTATAAGGCAGGTAAGATAGAGAAGATTCTGATTAGTGGAGATGAGAATAGTTTGGATGGTATCAATGAACCTGAGTGCATGAGGGATTCGTTGGTGGCTCGTGGTGTACCTGCTGACGCAATTATTCTTGACGGAAAGGGGTATAGAACGATTTGCTCAGTTGTAAATGCCAACAAGGTTTATGGATTAAAGAGTTTTACGATTATCTCTCAGGAGTTCCATAATGAGAGGGCCATTTACCAAGCAGAGCATTTGGGGTTGGATGTGGAGAATATACAGGCATACAATGCGGAAATGCCTAAATCAAGACGTGCATATCTAACCTCTATTCGTGAATACTTTGCGAGAGTGAAGATGTTCTGGGACCTGTTGACTTATTAAATCTAAATGAGAATAACAATATTTGGTGTAAAATAGTAATTTTGCAAGTGATATGGACGAGAAAACAATAAAAGAAGCATTGCTGAAAGGTGAAAGGGTGACTCTGGAGTGCAAACGGGCGAAGGCAGAGGTGCCTAAGTCGGTATGGGCAACCTATTCGGCTTTTGCCAATACTATAGGCGGACTGATTCTGCTGGGCGTGGATGAAAACTTGCAGGAGAAGGATGTGAGTAAGCGATTCCAGATAATTGGTGTGGACGAGCCAAGCAAGATTATTACAGACTTCTGGAATACCCTCAACAGTGACAAGGTGAATGAGAACATTCTTCTTGACAGCGATGTGGAGGTGGTGAATGTGGATGGAGCGCAGATAATATGCATCCATGTTCCTCAGGCAGACTGGATGGCAAAGCCTATCTATCTGAACGGCAATGTATATAAAGGTACGTATAGACGCAACAACGAAGGTGACTATCATTGCACAGAGGCTCAGGTAAAGGCTATGATACGTGACTCTAATGCTGATGGTAACGATAGCATTCTGATAGAGTACTATGGCATGGACGATATTGATCTCGATTCCTTGCGTCAATATCGCACAGAGTTCAGACTGGAGAACAATACCCATGTCTGGAATAGGGTTGATGACAAGACTTTCCTCAGAAATCTGGGTGGATATACTGAAGATAGGCAGACTGGTAGAGAAGGCCTGACATTGGCAGGACTGATGATGTTTGGCAAAGGACTTGCTATCAGAGACAGGTTTGCCAATTTCCGCATGGACTATCTGGACATGAGCCATCTTGTGGGTGACGAGCGTTATCACGACCGACTGACATACGATGGACTTTGGGAAAACAACCTTTATCAGTTCTTCCGCATTGTCTCACCAAAAATCCAATTTGACTTGCCAAAGCCATTTAAACTGGAGAAAGGTTGGAAGAGAAAGGACGACACGCCACAACGTGAAGCTGTGCGTGAAGCCTTTACGAATGCCATTATCCACTGCGATCTAATGATGGATGCTGGTATTCTGAGGATAGAGAAACATGATGACCGTCTTTGCTTCCGTAATCCAGGACTCCTAAAGTTGCCTGTAGAGACCATCTATAGAGGCGGAAACTCCAAGGCCCGCAATCCAAAAATTCAGAATATGCTCCGCATGATTGGCTTTGGTGAGAATGTCGGTTCCGGATTCCCAAAGATAATCGCTGCATGGAAGGAAACCAATTGGGGTGAACCGCAACTGTTGAACAAACTGGATGTTGACGAAGTTGAACTGATATTGCCAGTCCCGTCACCTAAGGCAAGTTCTGTAAATGCCCCTGTAAATGCCCCTGTAAATGCCCCTGCAAATGCATCTGTAAAACTGAATAAGACTCAATTAGCCATTATAAAAGTTTTATTGAAGGATAATAGAGCTACTTATGAGGATTTAGCTAAAATCATCGGAGTGGACAGGACTACTATTAGACGTAATATTGCAGTTTTAAAGGAAATGGGCGCTATTAGACGTGTGGGTGAGGATAAAAATGGATATTGGGAAGTGCTATTAGACACTAAGATTGTTGATTAGTGGGCCTTATTTAGTGGTGCAAATGTGGTGCATTTTCAAAATAGAAAAATCCGCAAGACTCTGTAAGTCAGTTTCTTGCGGATTTTGCTAAGTGATCCCGTTGGGATTCAAACCCAAGACCTTCAGAACCGGAATCTGACGCTCTATTCAGCTAAGCTACGGGACCTGCTGCTTGTAAGCGGGTGCAAAGATACATAATTTAATTAAGAAAGAAGAATTAGAAAGGAAGAATTAAAATCTTTTATACATTTGGCAGACGGTGCAAAAAGTTAGCGAAAATCAATTATTTGTAACATTTTGCAAAAATAAATGGGTATTTTGCTTGCATTATAATATAAAAGTAGTACCTTTGCACGCACAAATTGAAATATTAAAGCTATTAATTGTAAATAGTAAATTGTATAATAGTAAATTACAAAGATGAGCCAACTGATAAAACCGACAGGCTATGAACGCCTTCTCGATACCCGGCAAACAGAGCGGGGCATTAAACTGATTAAGGAGTTTTTCCAACAGAATATTTCAACGGAGCTGCGGTTGCGCCGCGTTACTGCCCCCTTGTTTGTGTTGCAGGGATTGGGTATTAATGACGACCTGAACGGTGTGGAGCGTGCCGTAACCTTCCCCATCAAGGACCTTGGCGATGCTCGTGCCGAGGTGGTTCACTCGCTGGCTAAGTGGAAGCGTCTGAGTCTGGCCGAATACAAGATTGAGCCGGGCTACGGTATTTATACGGACATGAATGCCATTCGTGCTGACGAAGAGCTGGACAACCTGCACTCGCTGTATGTCGATCAGTGGGACTGGGAGGCTGTCATCACCAAGGAGCAGCGTAACGTTAGGTTCCTGAAGAATGTGGTGGAGCGTATCTATGCTGCCATACGTCGTACTGAATACTTGACTTGCGAGACTTATACGCAGCTCAAGCCGTTCCTGCCCGAGAAGATTACCTTTATACACAGTGAGATGCTACTCAAGATGTTCCCTGACAAGACTCCGAAGGAACGTGAGGACGCTATATGTGAGAAATATGGTGCTGTGTTCATTATCGGCATTGGCGGAAAATTGTCGAACGGCGAGAAGCACGACGGACGTGCTCCTGACTATGACGACTGGACGACGGAGGGTGACGAAGGACTGCCTGGACTGAATGGCGATATTCTTATTTGGTACCCCATTTTGGGCCGCTCGTTTGAGCTGTCGTCTATGGGTGTCCGTGTTGATAAGGAGAGCCTGTTGCGCCAGTTGAAGCTGGAAGGCAAGGAAGACCGCGAGAAACTGTACTTCCACCAGAAGCTCATCAATGGTGAGTTGCCTTTGTCTATTGGTGGCGGTATTGGCCAGAGCCGTCTTTGCATGGTGCTGCTCCATAAAGCCCATATCGGTGAAATACAGGCTTCCATCTGGCCTGACGACATGCGCGCTGAGTGCAAGAAGCTCGGAATGCCGTTGATTTGAAGGGTTATAGGTCTAAGGTCTAAGGTCAAAGGACGGCGGATTATGCCAGTTCCAAATCGAATGCTTCCCTCAGTTTTGCGACTGAGGGAATTTCTTTTTCCAGCAGTTCAAACTCCTCGCTGCGGCTTAGAACATGAACGGGGCCTTCATGTTGTGCTACGGTGATGTTGAGCTTGATGTCTTTATTATGAAGATGGAGTTTCAGCGTGTTGACGACACTGCCGCGTATCTGGTCTATTTGTTCTCTAACCAGTTCGTTCTCAACGGTTAGCTCTACGTTGGGGAATTCTCCGATTTGCGGCACGAGGTTCTTCATGCGGGTGGCGATGCCAACAAGTTTCTGGGGCATGCGGTTACACATTGATAACCATTCGAACAAAAGCTGTTGGTTAGTGAACACCTCCTGCTGTTCATTATCTGCTGCTTGTGGCCCGTTCTTGCCTTGCATGTTCCCGTCAGCTGATGGTTCCATGAGCTTTTGTCCATTACTCCGAAGCTTATTCCACGAAAAACTAATGGCATTCTTCAGGGCAGGACGGCCAGAGGCGATAGGACTCGTTTGGCGGACCTCAGGTGTTGGGGATTGGGTGTTGGGAGTTGGGTGTTGGGTTGCTGCTACAGGCTCAGCCACAGCTACCTGCGGGGCTGTTTTCTTTGGCTGAGGCTGTTGCAGCAGTTGCTTGAACAGGGTTTTCAGTCGCTTAGGGCTGCGCCCCGCGACAGGGGTGTCTTCTGGCAGGGTTATCTGTGCTATCTCAATGAGCGTGAGCTCTACCAACAGTCGCTTGTTGCCTGACTGCCGGTAATTGATGTCGCATTGGTTCATCAGCCTGAGTGCCTGGTAGAGGAAGCGCGTATCACACTTCTTGGCCTGTTGCTGATAGCGTTCGCGTTGTTGCTGACTGACTTCTAACAAGGGTAGGGTGGCGGCATCCTTAGCCATCAGCACATTACGCACATGCTTGGCCAGTCCGCCAATGAGCAGTCCGCCGTCGAATCCTTTATTAATAATGGAATTAAGCAACACCATGATGTCGGTCACCTTGTTTTCAACCGCCAGGTCGATGATGTTGAAGTAGTTGTCCGAGTCGAGCACGTTCAGGTCTTCAATGACCTTTTGGTAGGTGATGTTTCCCTGACAGAACGAAGCCGCCTGATCGAAGATGGAGAGGGCGTCACGCATGCCTCCGTCGGCTTTCTCGGCAATGACGGCAAGTGCCTCCTCTTCATACTGTATGCCTTCTTTCCCTGCTACGTACTTCAGGTGGTCGATGGTGCCTTGTACCGTCATGCGTTCGAAGTCGTATATCTGGCAGCGGCTCAGGATGGTGGGCAGAATCTTGTGCTTCTCGGTGGTTGCGAGAATAAAAATGACATGTGCGGGGGGCTCTTCCAGCGTCTTGAGGAATGCGTTGAAGGCCGCCGTAGAGAGCATGTGTACCTCGTCGATGATGAACACTTTGTATTTTCCCACTTGTGGCGGGATGCGTGTCTGCTCCATGAGCGTCTTGATGTGCTCAACCGAGTTGTTTGACGCGGCGTCGAGTTCGAAGATGTTGAACGAGCGCTGTTCGTTGAAAGCCTGACAGCTCTCGCAGTGTCCGCAAGCCTCACCTTCGTCGGTGGGTGTCAGGCAATTAATGGCTTTTGCGAAAATACGTGCGCAGGTGGTCTTTCCCACGCCGCGTGGCCCGCAGAAAAGGTAGGCATGAGCCAGCTTTCCGCTCTTGACGGCATTCTTCAGCGTAGTGGTCAGTGCCAACTGTCCCACCACGGAGTCAAAGGTCATGGGCCTGTATTTTCGTGCTGATACGATATATTCTTCCATTGCTTGTTTTTGATTAGTGACTGCAAAGATATAAAATATTTCTTAATTCGTCGTTCAATTTCATAATTATTTTGTAATTTTGCACTCAAATTTCAAAATAGTAAATCTGTAAATAGTAAATAAAAAGATGTTTCATTTCCCTGGGAGTTCCAAGATAGTACAAAGAGGAGCTCATCTGATAGAGCAGGGGCGTGACTTCCGTCATGCCCGTAAGTACAGCCCAGACAAGCTGTTTAGTCGTGTTATAAAAATGCTGATAGTGTTGGCGGTAACATTGACTTTGTGGAATTTACCAACAGAGTGGTACGGCATACAGAACCTTACCGTGGTGCAGCAGCGTATCATCGCCATTTTTGCATTTGCCACGCTGATGTGGATTATGGAGATAGTGTCGTCGTGGGCAACATCGGTGGCTGTCATTGGCCTGATGCTGCTCTTTACGAGCGACTCTGGCATCAAGTGGATGTGTGACCCCGACCAAGTGGGTGCCTTGTTGTCGTATAAAGGGGTGATGGCAACCTTTGCTGATCCCGTCATCATGCTGTTTATTGGTGGTTTCATTTTGGCTATCGCCGCCACGAAGACCGGTCTTGACGTGCAGTTAGCCAAGGTTCTGCTTAAACCTTTCGGTACAAATAGTAATATGGTGCTGTTAGGTTTCCTGCTCATTACGGGACTGTTCTCGATGTTCGTGTCGAACACGGCAACGGCAGCAATGATGCTTACATTCCTTACTCCGGTGTTCCGCCAGCTGCCGCCTGAGGGTAAAGGACGCATTGCGCTGGCTTTGTCTATCCCAGTGGCTGCCAACCTGGGTGGTATGGGAACGCCTATCGGCACCCCGCCGAATACCATTGCCATGAAGTACCTGAACGATCCTGAGGGTCTGAACCTTGGTTTGGGCTTTGGTCAGTGGATGATGTTCATGCTGCCTATGGTGATTGTGTTGCTTTTCATTGGCTGGTGGCTGCTGAAGACATTGTTCCCCTTCAGCCAGAAGACCATCCAGTTAGAGATAGACGGTGAAATGAAGAAGAACGCACACTCTTATATAGTCATTGTGACCTTCTTTGTGACGGTAGCCCTCTGGCTGTTAGACAGCGTGACGGGTATTAACTCCTACACCGTGGCACTCATTCCCTTTATGGTGTTTGCCCTGACGGGCGTCATCAATAAGCGTGACTTGGAACAGATTAACTGGTCAGTCATCTGGATGGTAGCAGGTGGCTTTGCCTTGGGCTACGGTCTGAATAAGTCGGGACTGGCTGAGAATGCCGTTGAAAGCATCCCCTTCGGCTCCTTCTCGCCCATTGCCATTCTGCTTATTTCGGGACTCATCTGCTATCTGCTCTCTAACTTCATCTCCAACTCAGCCACAGCCGCTCTGCTCATGCCTATTCTGGCCTTTGTCTGTGCTGCTATGGGTGACACGCTGGCTCCTATCGGTGGTACGCCGACGGTGCTGATTGGTGTGGCAATTGCTGCATCGAGTGCGATGGTGCTACCTATCTCAACGCCGCCTAATGCGTTGGCTTATGCCACCAACCTGGTGCAACAGAAGGACATGGTGCGCATTGGTCTCATTGTGGGTATTATTTCAATGGCTCTGGGCTACGGCATGCTGTACCTTATAGGAACCATGCACCTGTTGTAAGATTAAAAAATAATAGCATACCTATTTATATATAAGGAGGAAAGCCTATGAAAGAGTTTTTTAAAAAGGTTTGGCATTTCATCAAGACCTCTACGCTGCTGAAGTACGCTGTAGTGGCTGTGTTTGCAGTGGTCTTTATCGGCTTTGTCGATGAGAACAGCGTGTGGAGCCACTTCCGTAATATGCAGACCATCAGCGACCTGCAAGAGGAAATCAACGCCTATAATGCACAGCATGAGCAGAATCAGGCCCGTATCAAGGAACTTGACAAAGACCCTAAGGCCATAGAGAAGATAGCCCGTGAGCGTTATTTCATGAAGGAAGACGATGAGGACATCTTCATTCTCAGTGACGACCAGCCCGATGAGGCAACACAACCTACCGACCATGAAACAGCTGAGTAAGACACAGAGCATTCTATTTGCCATAGGCGGTCTGCTCATGGTGGCGGGTGCCTTTATGGGGCTGCTCAGGAGTAACCTGGCTCCCTTTCTGTTTATACCGGGGGTGGTTATGTTTGTGTCCATGCAGATGCTGCAACGCTACGACGGACAGAATATCAACATTCGTCGTCTGCGTCGTTTTGTGCTGCTCAGCGATGTGCTGCTCCTGGTCAGCGCTTTACTCATGTATGCCTCTCACGGAAACCCGTTTCAGCTGGACCAGATTACCTATGTACAGTACATCGGCAACAACTGGGTGGTGACGTTGCTGATAGCCGCCTTCTTGCAGCTTTACACCACCTTTCGCATCGGTAAAGAACTGGAAAAAGAGGAGTGAAGGCAAAAAAACGCTAAAAGTTTGCGCAAATGTTTTAAATTGCGCAAATTTTTTTTCTTATTCCGATAGAACATTATACTTTTGCTTTCGGAATAGAAAACAAACGCTTATAATGAACAGAATACTCTATCTGCTCGCCTTTTTGGCAGCTTTGACTTCCTGCTCCACGTCGTACCACGTGCAGGGCTCTTCTTCCATTACGTCGCTCGATGGTAGCAAGCTCTACCTGAAGGCCATCAAGAATCAGGAATTGAAGAACCTCGACTCGTGTGACGTGGTACACGGCAAGTTCCAGTTCTCGGGTGTGCTCGACACCGTGCGCATTGCCAGTCTCTTCATGGACGACGAGAGCATCATGCCCGTCGTATTGGAAGAGGGCGAAATCACCATTCAGATAGACAGGGCCAAGCAGCTGGTTACGGGTACGGCGCTCAACGACAGTCTTTACCACTTCATTGACAAGCATAACCAGCTGGACAACCGCTTCAACGAGCTGGAACATAAGCAGAACCAGATGATTCTGGAGGGCATCGACGAGGCACAGATTGTTCAGGAGGTGCAGGCTGAGGCCAATCAGATTTCCTCAGAGCGTGAACAGCTGATGACCAATTCTATTATTGAGAATTTCGATAATGCGCTGGGGCCTTATTTCTTCGAGATGCTGACCAGCGTTTATCGCTATCCCATACTGACCCCGCAGATTGAGTTCATTATGTCGAAGGCTACGAAGCGCTTCAAGAACGATCCTTACGTCAACGACTATTATACGACGGCACAGGAGAATGAGCGACGCATGCAGGGATTTGACGACGAAAACGCACCGGCACCTGCTGCCGCACCTGCTCCTGTCCCGGCTGATAGTACCGCCAATCATCCTTTTGTTAACGTACCCCAGGAGTAGTACATTATGATTATTCAGGGAGGAACCATCGTCAACGAAGGTCACAGTTTCGTCGGCGATATCGTCATAGAGGGTGACCGCATTGTTGATGTTATTGGTCAAAGGTCAGAGGTAGCCCCCTCCAGTAGGGGGGATAAGAGGGGAGCTTCTCAACCCTCAACGCTCGACGCTACGGGCTGTTACGTGCTGCCAGGTATTATTGACGATCATGTGCATTTCCGTGAGCCGGGGCTGACTGCCAAAGCTGATATTGCAAGCGAGAGCCGTACCGCTGCTGCAGGCGGGGTTACGTCGTACTTCGACATGCCCAACACGGTGCCGCAGACCACTACACTCGACGCCCTTGAAGAGAAATTCCGCCTGGCCTCAGAGAAGAGTCTTGTCAACTACTCGTTCTTCTTCGGTGCCACTAACGATAATTGTGAGAGTTTCCAGTCGCTACCAGAGAATCGCATCCCTGGCATTAAGCTCTTTATGGGTTCTTCAACAGGCAACATGCTCGTTGACCGTGATGAGGCGCTCGACAAGATTTTTGCTTCGGCCCGTCTGCCGCTGATGGCTCATTGTGAAGATACTGCCATCATCGACCGTAATATGGCGGCCTTCAAGGCTCAGTTCGGCGACGACCCCGATGTGCGGTTGCATCCGCTTATCCGCTCTGAGGAGGCCTGCCTGGACTCTACCACAAAGGCCATATTCTTGGCCATTAAACATGATGCCCGCCTGCATGTGGCCCACGTTTCAACCGCAGAAGAGCTGGAGTTGTTTGTTCCCCGGTCATTGGACCATAATTCCCCAGCAACAAGTCTTATAACCGCCGAAGCTACGATAGGCCACCTGTATTTCTCGCTGGTGGATTACCAACGCTTAGGCGCAAGAATCAAGGTGAACCCTGCCATCAAGAACTTCCGCGACTGCCAGGCGCTGCGCGACGGGCTCATGGACGGGCGCATCACTACCATAGGCACCGACCATGCCCCCCATCTGCTGGAGCAGAAACAAGGCGGCTGTGCCCGTGCCGCCAGTGGTATGCCCATGATTCAGTTCTCGCTTGTCACCATGCTCGAACTGGTGGATGCTGGCGTGTTGACCATTGAGCGGCTGGTTCAGCTTATGTGCCATCATCCAGCCCTGCTGTTTGGTGTGCAGGACCGTGGTTTCCTGCGTAAAGGTTACAAGGCCGACATTGCCATTGTGCGTCCCCATTGCCCGTGGACCGTTACTCAGGATTCCATCTTGAGCAAATGCCGCTGGAGCCCTATGGAGGGACATGAGTACCAGTGGCGCGTTGAGAAGACGCTCTGCAATGGTCGTCTGGTCTATGATAACGGCACCGTGCTCACCGGCTCTACCGGAGAGGAACTACATTTCAGCCATACATGAAGATTGACTATTATATCAGCGCCGTCAAGCCCTACATCAACTGGGACTACTTCTTCTTCTCCTGGGGCATTCACAACAAACCCGACGAAGAGAAGCAGAAACTGCGCACCGAGGCTGAGGCCCTGCTCACTCGCTATGGCGGTCGTTATAAGACGCATGCCCTCTTTCTTCTGCTCGATGCCTATAGCGACGGTGACGATATTGTGGTTTTTGAGGGTCGAAGGTCTAAGGTCGAAGGGCAAAGGTCTAAGGTCGAAGGGCAACGGGCAACGGACTATGGACTGCAAATTGTGGGGAAGAGGATGTTGCCCGTAAAAGTCAGAATTCCTTTCCTGCGCCAGCAGCACGGTAATCCCTGTCTTTGTCTGTCAGACTTCGTGGCTCCCAATGCTAACACCCACCACCCAACGCCCAACACCCAACTCGGCCTTTTCGCAACGTCAGTCGATGCAGGCATGGAGCATGACTTCGATGCTGACCCTTACGAAAAGATGATGATGCAACTGCTGGCCGACCGCTTGGCAGAGGCTACTGCTGAGCGTTTGCACAAGGAGGTACGGCAGACCTATTGGGGCTATGCCCACGACGAGCATCTCGCAATGGACGAGTTGCACGTTGAGAAGTTTCAGGGCATTCGTCCTGCTGTGGGCTATCCCTCACTGCCCGATGCCAGTCTGAACTTCTTGCTCAACGACCTGCTCGACATGCGACAGATTGGTATTACGCTGACTGAGAGCGGTGCCATGCGCCCACATGCCAGCGTTAGCGGCCTCATGTTTTCACATCCTCAGTCACGCTATTTCAGTGTTGGCAAGATTGACGAAGTGCAACTCCAGGACTATGCCCGAAGGCGTGGTCTTCCCCTTGATGTCATGCGTAAGTTCTTAATTTCCAACCTATGTTGATACAGTATTCCACCCCCTTCGCCATCCTGTTAGGCTTTGTAGTAGTGCCTCTGGTGGTCTATGCCCTCTGCCGCTGGCTGTTGCCAAAACGCTATGGTCATCGTGCAGGTGCCATTGGCTCGTGTGCCGTCATCGGACTCTTCGCCTATGGCCTCACCTTCGGTTTTGAAGAGTTTAAGGTCACTCACATAGAGTATGCTTCGCCCGATGTGCCCGAAGCCTTCGATGGCTACCGCATCGTGCAGTTCTCTGATGCCCATGTCGGTTCCTATGCCGGGCGTCGCCAGTGGGTGGTGCAACGGGCTGTTGACAGCATTCAGGCACAGTTCCCAGATATGGTGGTCTTTACGGGCGACCTGCAGAATGTGAACCCCTCTGAGCTGGAGCCGTTCCGCAGCATGTTGCGCAGTCTTCATGCCCCCGACGGTGTGTTTTCCGTTTTAGGCAATCATGACTACGACCGCTATCAGTCGGCCGATGAGTCAACGAAACGAGCCAATTGTCTGGCTACACAGCAGTTTGAGCGCAGCATAGGCTGGCAGTTGCTCATGAATGAGCACCGCGTCATTCGTCGTGACTCTGACAGCCTCGTTGTGGCGGGTATGGAGAATTGGGGCGACGTGGAGCGCATGCCTCGTCTGGGTGACGTCAGGAAGACGCTGGCCGGCATCGACACTACCGCTTTTGTGCTGATGCTGCAGCACGACCCCTCGGCCTGGCATAAAAAGATTCTGCCGGAGTCGCATGCCCAGCTTACCCTAAGCGGCCATACGCACGGTATGCAGTTTGGCATTCTTGGCTGGTCGCCCATGTCGCTCACCAAGCAGGAGTGGGGCGGCACGGTCTATGAGGGGCGGCGTGCCATCCATGTTTCCACAGGCTTGGGCGGTTTGGTACCCTTCCGCTTGGGCATGCCGGGCGAAATTGTCGTCATCACGCTCAAGCATAAAGAGTAAAATGTTTATCTTACTGGTCCGGATTCTCCACGTATCCTTGGTATTTCTCGTCTAAGGCCGACATGACGCTGTCGTAGGCCTGGTGCATGGTGGCCTGAACGTTCTCCGGTCCCTGTCCGACGGGGTGGATGGGCTGGTGAATGGTCAGCCGCAGGGGGTGCCAGTTGGCAAAGTGCCAGTCGCGGGTACGGGGCATGATGTCGTACGAGCCGTTGATGGTCAGGGGTACTACAGGCAGCTTCAGTTCGTCGGCCAGCATGAAACCGCCCTTCTTGAAGGTTCCCATGTGACCGGTAAAGCTGCGCGAGCCCTCGGGAAACACAACCACGCTCAGGTTGCCCTGCTCCAGCGTCTCACGGGCTGCCTTGTAGGTCTGGCGCACCTTTCCCACGCCGCGCTTATCGACGAATATCTGGTGTGACTTTCGGCAGGCGTAGCCCACAAAGGGAATCTTTCCCAGCTGGTACTTCATCATCCACTTGAAGTTACGGCCCAGAAAACCGTAAATCAGGAAGATGTCGAAGGCTCCCTGATGGTTCGAGACAAAAACGTACGACTGGTCTTTCTCCAGATTCTCACGTCCCTCGACCGTCACGGGCAGCAGGCAGACACGGATAATGGCCTGTGCCCACCAGCGGCCAGGGTAGTAGCCCCAGAAGTGACCGTCGCCAATGGCCGTACCGATGCCCACGGCTAAAGCCATGAGAATGGTAACTACCACGAGAACAGGCAGGACGACTATGAGTTGATATATCCTATACAGGTACTTCATTTGGATTTACTATTATCGATTTACGCTCAACACTCAATGCTCAACGCTCAACCCTCAACCATCTTCGGGTACCTACGGTGCCATCCGTCCCAGCGCAGACGTATTACTCCGAAGAATGCTTCGCCGAAAATGCCTGTGTTCATCTTCGACGTGCCTTCGCGGCGGTTCACGAAGATGACGGGCACTTCTTTAATGCGGAAGCCAATCTTGTAAGCCGTGTATTTCATTTCAATCTGGAAGGCATAGCCCTTGAAGCGCACCTTGTCCAGCTCAATGGTCTTCAGCACGCGGCGCTTGTAGCAGACGAAGCCCGCTGTGGTGTCGTGGATGTTGACACCCGTCACTAACTGTACATATTGCGAGGCAAAGTACGACATGAGCACGCGCCCCATGGGCCAGTTCACCACGTTGACGCCCGTAATGTAACGGCTGCCCACGGCAACGTCGGCTCCCTCGTCGTGGCAGGCGGCGTAGAGTCGAGGCAGGTCATTGGGGTCATGACTAAAGTCGGCGTCCATTTCGAAGATGTACTCATAGTCACGTTGCAGCGCCCACTTGAAACCGTGGATGTAGGCCGTACCGAGACCCAGCTTGCCGCTGCGCTCCTCGATGAACAGCCTGTCGGAAAACTCCTCGCTGATGAGGCGTTTCACAATGGCGGCTGTGCCGTCGGGTGAACCGTCGTCAATGACTAAGATGTGGAAATACTTGTCGAGTCCGAAGATGGCCCGGATTATTTTCTCAATGTTCTCCTTTTCGTTGTACGTCGGAATAATGATAAGACTATCGCTTCCCATTGTTATGATATCCTTCTTTTTTCTTTTCTGACGACAAAGGTACGAATAAGTGAGAACAATACAAAATAAAAGACGAAGTTTTTTATTTTTATTGTCGAACGACAGTACCTTCGGCTTTGCCGACTATGACCGCCAAAAGCGTGAGCGTGCCTCCTGCGAGCCTGATGTCGAGTAGAGGTTGTAGAGGTTGTTCCTTTAGAGGCTTACGCGAAAATCCTAATTCTCAAAAAAAAAATAAAAGTAGAATTAGGATTTATTTGTTAAGGTCGTATAGGAAAACCTCACCATCTTCTACTACCATGTGCCCCACCTCTCTCCTCAGAGTGCCTATTTCGTCAGCGAAGTAGGCTCTTTCGCAGGCTATGTAGGCCACTTGGTCGGCATTGGCTACCTCAAACCCAGATTCAACGGTCTTTTTGGTAAAGATGGTGTTTTTATGACTCGTTGATAAAAAAACTACATGAATGATTAACAAAGTCAGGCTTTTTTCGTACCTTTGCAGTCGCAAAAAAATGAAGATAGAAGAATTGTTACAGCTGTATGCCTTGTCGCCAAAGGTGAAGGCATTGGCAGACCTGTTGGGGGAAAAGTCGGAGCAGACCGTTTTCCCCGAAGGACTTATGGCATCAAGTGTCGGCATGACCTTCGCTGCCCTTAACGCTCACTCCTCAACCCTGCTCTTCATCATGAACGATGCCGACGAGGCTGGCTATTTGTATCACGACTTGCAGCAGCTTATGGGAAACAGGCAGGTGCTGTTCTTCCCCTCCAGCTATCGTCGCAGCGTGAAGTACGGTCAACGTGATGCTGCCAACGAGATATTGCGTACGGAAGTGCTGGCAGTTCTAAACACCCAACACCCATCACCCAACACCCAACAGCTCAACATCGTTACCTATCCCGAGGCGGTGGCAGAACTCGTGGTGTCGAAAAAGAAACTTGACAGCCGAACCCTTGTTCTGCAGAAGGGGCAGACCATAGAGCCCGACCAGATGACGGAAACGCTGCGCAGCTTCGGCTTCCGCGAGGTGGACTACGTCTATGAGCCGGGGCAGTTTGCGCTGCGCGGCAGCATTCTCGACGTGTTCTCCTTCAGCAGCGAATACCCTTTCCGCATCGACTTCTTTGGCGACGACATCGACTCTATTCGTACCTTTGAGGTGGAAAATCAGCTGTCGCGCGACAAACGGGAGCAGGTGGAAATAGTTCCCGAACTGTCGGGCGAGGTGGAGGACCGGGAGTCGCTATTGCAGTTCTTGCCGAAAAGCACGGTGCTCGTCATGAAGGACCTGCAGTATGTGCACGACATCATTGACCAGACCTACAATGAAGGCTTTTCGGCGCAGGCTGTCCACGAACGCCTGGCTGATGCCACAGAGGAGGAACAGGCACAGGTGGTGGCTGCCATGCGCAAGGAGGTGCAGCTCTCCACGGCTTCTCAGTTTGCTCGCGAGGCTGCCATGTTCCGCCAGATACGCCTGAACCCTCACTCAACACCCAACACCCAACCCCCATCATCCATCACTTTCTCCATTTCCCCGCAGCCTTTGTTCCACAAGAACTTCGAGCTGCTGAAGCAGACGCTCACCGACTACCAGCTACGCGGGTACCATATATATATATTAGCCGACAGCCAGAAACAAAACGAAAGGTTGAAGGAGATACTGGGAGCTGAGGGGGCTTCGGCCGTCTTTACCCCCGTAGAAAAGACCCTGCACGAGGGCTTTATTGACCACGACCTGAAGCTCTGCATTTTTACTGACCACCAGATATTTGACAGGTTCCATAAGTATAACCTCAAGAGCGACCGTGCCCGCAGCGGTAAGGTGGCACTGACGCTGAAGGAAATTCAGCAGTTCGAGGTGGGCGACTACATCGTCCATATAGACCACGGTATCGGCAAGTTTGGCGGACTGGTCAGAATGCCGCAGGGTGATGGTTATCAGGAGATGATAAAAATCGTCTATCAGGGCGGGGGAGCCATCTACGTATCCATTCATTCGCTCTATAAGGTCAGCAAGTATAAGTCGCAGGACGGTGGAGAACCGCCGCGCCTGAGCCACTTAGGCACCGGCCAGTGGGAGCGCATGAAGGCCCGCACCAAGGAGAAACTGAAGGACATAGCCCGCGACCTCATTAAGCTCTATGCCACCCGTAGGCAGGAGCGCGGTTTCGCCTTCAGCCCCGACTCGTTCCTGCAGCATGAGCTGGAGGCATCGTTCCTTTATGAAGACACGCCTGACCAATTGAAAGCAACTAACGACGTGAAGGCTGACATGGAACAGCAGCGGCCTATGGACCGCCTGGTGTGCGGCGACGTGGGCTTTGGTAAGACCGAGGTGGCTGTGCGTGCTGCCTTCAAGGCTGCCTGTGACTCAAAGCAGACGGCTGTGCTGGTGCCTACCACGGTGCTGGCCTACCAGCACTTCCAGACATTCTCATCGCGACTCAAGGATATGCCCGTCCGGGTGGAATACCTCAGCCGTTCGCGCAGTACCAAGCAGACGAAGGAAATTCTTAAAGACCTTGCCGACGGGCGCATCGACATACTCATAGGCACGCATAAACTCATAGGCAAGTCGGTGAAGTTCAAGGACCTTGGCCTGCTCATCATTGACGAGGAGCAGAAGTTTGGCGTCAGTACCAAGGAGAAGCTCCGCCAGATGAAGACCAACGTTGACACGCTCACCATGAGTGCTACGCCCATACCGCGTACGCTGCAGTTCTCGCTGGTGGGTGCCCGGGACCTGAGTACCATTCAGACACCGCCGCCCAACCGTTACCCCATACAGACGGAAATACACCTTTTCTCGCCCGACATCATTGCCGATGCCATCAACTTCGAAATGTCGCGTAACGGGCAGGTGTTCTTCGTCAACAACCGCATCAACGACCTGCAGCGACTGGCTGAAATGATACATAAGTACGTGCCCGATGCCCGCATTGCCGTGGGTCACGGCCGTCTGAAGCCAGAGGAACTGGAACAGATTATCTTCGACTTTGCCAATTACGACTACGACGTGCTGCTTTCAACGACCATCGTGGAGAACGGCATTGACATTCCCAACGCCAATACCATCATCATCAACGGGGCGCATAACTTCGGACTCTCTGACCTGCACCAGATGCGCGGCCGTGTGGGTCGTTCTAACCGCAAGGCCTTCTGCTACCTGCTGGCACCGCCGCTGTCATCACTTACTGTGGATGCTCGCCGCCGACTGGAGGCTCTGGAAAATTTCAGCGATCTGGGCAGTGGCATCAATATCGCCATGCAGGACCTTGACATACGTGGCGCCGGTAACCTTTTAGGGGCTGAACAGAGCGGTTTCATTGCCGACCTTGGCTATGAGACGTACCTGAAGATTCTCAATGAGGCAGTGGCGGAGCTGAGGAACGAAGAGCCCACCCCCATCCCCTCCCCAAGGGAGGGGAGTTCCTACGGGCAACGGAAGCGGCAGCAGCTCCCCTCCCTTGGGGAGGGGCTGGGGGTGGGCTCCTTTGTGGGCGACTGCACCCTTGAGAGCGACCTCGAAATGTACTTCCCCGACCAGTATGTGCCCAGTGACTCAGAACGTATGCTACTCTACCGTGAACTGGACAACATTGTCAACGACGACGAGCTGGAACGTTACCGCAGCCGCATGCTCGACCGCTTTGGTAAGCTGCCTACACAGGCGTCAGAACTGCTCCTCGTGGTACCCTTACGGCGAATGGGAAAACAGCTGGGGTGCGAGAAAATCATCCTTAAACAGGGGCGAATGTCGCTCAACTTCGTCAGTAATCCCGAAAGCCCCTTCTATCAGAGTGAGGCCTTCGACCATGTGCTCTCATTTGTGGCCCAGAACCCCCGCCGCTGCAACTTCCGTGAACAGAACGGCCGCCGTTCGCTCCTCATTGGCGACGTGCCTTCTGTTGAGACTGCCGTCAGCCTGCTCGCTTCTGTCCTGTCCTTATAATAGTGTTTTTGTGTCATTTTGGCACGAAAAGCAGACAAAATGGCGCGTTTTCCTGGTTTGGTATGCATCTTGCCTATACTGTAAGTGAACGCCGCAAGGAGTTCAAAAGACAACAACAAACGTATAACAATTTAAAAACAATAGAATCAGGAGGTAAAGATTATGATGCCAATGATGAGAAATTCCGCATGGTTACCAACAGTGTTTAACGACATTTTCGACAACGATTTCATTCCGAAGGTCAATTGCACAGCACCGGCCATCAACGTGAAGGAGAGCGATAAGGGTTACACGGTAGAGTTAGCCGCACCGGGCATGAAGAAGGAGGACTTCAACGTTCATATCAATGACGAGGGCAACCTCATCATCAAGATGGAGCAGAAGCAGGAACAGAAGGAAGAAGACAAGAACACACGTTACTTGCGCCGGGAGTTCTCGTACTCAAAGTTTGAGCAGACGCTGATACTGCCGGATGACGTGAAGAAGGATGCCATCTCCGCCAAGGTTGAGCACGGCGTACTCACGGTGGAACTGCCTAAGCTCGTGGAAGAGAAGGTAAAGGTGAGCCGTCAGATTGAGATTGGTTAATAGCATAAAGGTAAAAAAAGCAAAAAGGTAGAGAAGCCTCCGCTGGCTTTTCTACCTTTTACTTTTTTACCCTTTTACCATTACTCGTCCAACTCAGCCAGATTCTTGGCAATGGCCTCGTCGGTGAGGGTGTAGTTCTGCAGGTCACCCTTGATGAACGAGTCGTAGCTCGGCATGTCAATGAGTCCGTGACCGGAGAGGTTGAACAGTATGACCTTCTCCTCGCCTGCCTCTTTGCATTTCTTGGCTTCGCGGATGGTAGCGGCAATGGCGTGACAGCTTTCGGGAGCGGGGATGATGCCCTCAGTGCGGGCAAACAGCATACCTGCTTCGAAGGTCTCTAACTGTGGAATATCCACACCGTGCATCAGGCCGTCCTTAATGAGCTGGCTGACAATCATGCCGGCACCGTGGTAGCGCAGACCGCCTGCATGGATGTTGCTCGGCTTGAAGTTATGGCCCAGGGTGAACATAGGCAGCAACGGAGTGTAGCCAGCCTCGTCACCGAAGTCGTAGCGGAACTGTCCGCGCGTCAGCTTCGGGCAGCTGTCTGGCTCAGCAGCAATGAACTCGGTCTGCTTGCCGTCCAGAATGTTGTGACGCATGAAGGGGAAGGCTATGCCGCCGAAGTTGGAGCCGCCGCCGAAACAGGCAATCACCATGTCAGGATACTCGCCGGCCATCTGCATCTGCTTCTCTGCCTCTAATCCGATGATGGTCTGGTGCAGGCCTACGTGGTTGAGCACGGAGCCTAAGGTGTATTTACAGTTGGGTGTAGTGGTGGCCAGCTCTACAGCTTCCGAGATAGCGGTGCCTAATGAGCCGCTGTGCGTCGGGTCCTTGGTCAGAATGTCCTTACCAGCACGGGTGGACATAGACGGTGAGCCCTCAACCACAGCACCGAACGTACGCATGATGCTTGAACGGTAGGGCTTCTGCTGCATGGTGATTTTCACCTGATAGACAGCGCAGTCCAACCCGTAAATCTTGGCAGCATAGCTCAGTGCGGCACCCCATTGTCCGGCACCTGTCTCGGTGGTGACGTTAGTGGTGCCCTCCTGCTTGGCATAGTAGCACTGGGGCAGGGCAGAGTTGATTTTGTGGGAGCCCAGCGGGTTCGTGCTCTCATTCTTAAAATAGATGTGGGCTGGTGTGTCGAGAGCCTTTTCCAGCTCATAGGCGCGCACCAGCGGTGTGGAGCGGTAGAACTTATACTTGTCGAGCACCTCTTCTGGAATGTCAATCCAGCGATGCTCCGTGTCCAGCTCCTGCACGCAGCATTCGCGTGGGAATATATGAGCCAGGTCATCTACACCGAGTGGCTGCTTGGTTGCGGGGTGAATGGGCGGCATGGGCTTGTTCACCATGTCGGCCTGAATGTTGTACCACTGTGTGGGAATCTCGTTTTCCTGTAACAGGAATTTCTTTTGTTTTGTTGCCATTATTATATCAGTTTTTGGGTTAGTTCCTGCAAACTTGGGGTCAAAGGTACGAAAAAGTGAGGATAATACAAAATAAAAAGCGTTTTTCTTAGCATGATACAGGGAAAAACTTCTCCTTTTGGCAGCAAAAACCGCAAAATACCAAACATGTGGTATGCCAATTACCATTGGTATGCGATTTTACATGTGTAGTTTTCGCCGTACCTTTGCCGACGGAATTTGTAATTGTTAAGACTATGGCGAAGATTTATGTAAATGGAGATGTGCAGGAAGTCAGCCTGCCGCTCACGGTGACAGAGCTTGTCAAGAATTTGTTAGTGGAGAATCCTGAAATGGTTTCAGTACAGGTGAACGAAGAGTTTGCCGAGCGTGACGACTGGGACAGCATTCAGGTGCAGGAAGATGATAAGGTGGATTTCCTCTACTTCATGGGAGGAGGAATTTGTTAAGTGAAAAGTGAAGAATTTGCTACCGCAAAAATAAAGAAAAGATGTTTGACTTTACAGAAGATCAGATACAGCGCTATTGGACGCTATTTCTTATTAAATGTAGAATTCAGAAGGGTTCACCCAGCCAGCGCGGAGGGCATATTTGATGGCTTCGTGAGCCGTGTTGACATCCAATTTACGGAATATGTTTTTGCGGTGGGTGGTAATGGTATGAATGCTGGAGAAACGCTCCTCTGCAATTTCCTTAGTCGTTTTGCCTTGGGCAATGGCTTTGACAATTTCCATTTCCGTGGCTGTTAGCACGCCCGTTTTCTCTTCCTCATGTTGCTTGGTAAGCAGTTGCTCCATTGCTCTTTGACTGATATATCGCTGACCATGGGATGCAGACTGTAGGGCATCACGGATGTCTTTCAAAGGGCAGTCTTTGAAAACAATGCTGAAGGCATGTCTGATAAGTTCTTCAATTGCGTACCTCGTCAGGTCTTGATTGTCTGCTAAAATGTAGTGGTTCATATTCATCATTTTTGTGGGTACAAAGGTACGAACGTTAGGGTGAATATCCAAATTATTTTCAAATTTCAGAAAATGTCACTAACTTTTTGGTTTCTTGTTTGTGGATATTCTAAATTTGGGGTTTTCGAAAGACTCTTTTTAGAATGATATTCTGTAGGAAAAGCTCAAATAAATTTGGCTTTTCGCTCACTTAATCGTACCTTTGACTTCGTCGAATGTACTTGTCGTTCGGAAAAGCTCAAATAAATTTGGCTTTTCGCTCACTTAATCGTACCTTTGACTTCGTCGAATGTACTTGTCGTTCGGAAAAGCTCAAATAAATTTGGCTTTTCGCTCACTTAATCGTACCTTTGCAGGCATGATGATGATACTGACAGTTTTGCTATATTTTCTCGTGTTGTTTGCGTTAAGCCGCTGGACCAGCAGGAAGGCAACGAACGAGACTTTTTTCCGTGCTGAACGTAAGTCGCCGTGGTACATGGTGGCATTCGGCATGGTGGGAGCTTCTATTTCGGGCGTTACCTTTGTCAGCGTGCCAGGCATGGTGATGAGAATGGACATGACCTATCTGCAGACCTGTCTGGGATTCATTCTGGGCTATTTCGTCGTGGCTTTCGTGCTGTTGCCCCTTTACTACCGGCTGAATCTGACCAGTATTTACACTTACCTGGGACAGCGGTTAGGGCCGCGTGCCTACCTGACTGGAGCGTGGTTCTTCCTGATTTCCAAGATGTCGGGGGCTGCCGTGGCTTTCTATGTAGTGTGTATGTTGTTGCAGCGCTTTGTGCTGGACGGGGTGGGGGTTCCCTTCCCGCTTACGGTGGTGGTGATGGTGGCACTCATCTGGCTGTACACCCGGCGCGGTGGCATCAAGACGCTGGTATGGACGGACACATTGCAGACGCTTTGCCTGCTGGGAGCATTTCTCCTTATTATATATAAGGTGACTGCCGAACTGGATATGACCGCAGCAGAGGCGGTGCAGGCGGTTAGTGATAGTCCGATGTCGCGCGTCTTCGTCATGGATGACTGGGCATCGAGGCAGAATTTTTGGAAGCAGTTCCTGAGTGGTATCTTCATCGTAATAGTGATGACAGGACTGGACCAGGACAAGATGCAGAAGGATCTGACGTGCAAGACGCTGCGTGAGGCGCAGAAGGACATGACGACCTACGGCTTTGCCTTTGTGCCGGTGAACCTGCTGTTTATGGCCCTTGGCGTGCTGCTGACGATGCTGGCGGGACAAAGGGGAGTAACGCTTCCTGCTGCGGGTGACGAGCTGTTGCCCATGTTCGCTGCTACGGGTGAACTGGGTAGTGCGGTGATGGTGTTTTTCACGCTGGGCGTAGTGGCAGCCTCCTTCTCAAGTGCTGACTCTGCCATTACGTCGATGACGACGAGCTTTTGTGTGGACATACGCCAGTGTATTGACGACGAGCGGCTGCGCAAGCGGGTACATCTGGGCATGAGTGTAGTGTTCGCTGTGTTCATTCTGATGTTCAGACTGCTGAACTCAACGAGTGTCATTGATGCTATTTACATATTAGTGAGCTACACCTACGGTCCGCTACTTGGGTTGTTTGCCTTTGGATTGTTGACGAAGCGCGTGCCTCGTGACCGCTATGTGCCTTATATTGCTGTAGCCTCGCCGCTGATTTGTCTGGCCATAGACAAAGCTGCCGCCGCCGCAGGTTATACCTTCGGCTATGAACTGCTGATGCTAAACGGTTTGCTGACGTTCTGTATGCTGTGGCTCAGCTCGTTGAAAATGGACAATTGAACACTCCTAACGCTCAACGCTCAACGCTCAATTTCTCAATATACTCTTTCGGCTGCATGCCAAACTCTTTCTTGAAGGTAGTGGCAAAGTACTTCGGGTCTTTGAAGCCAACCCGGTAGGCGAGACTGCTGACGCGGATGTCGGGCTCCTGACGGATAATGTCATCAATGGCCTTCATGCGGATGTGGCGGATGAAGTTGCTGACGTTCATGCCCGTGGTGGCGCGTAGCTTGTTGTATAGCGTTGACGGACTGGCCCCCATCTCACGGGCGAAGGCATCGCGGTCGAAGTCTGCATCGTCAAGATGTTCGGTGACGCACTGAATGGCGCGCTCCAGGAACTTGTTATCGGGAGTAGGTGCCTCGGCGGCTTTCTTTTGTGTCTCAGTGATGGGGCGCTGCTTGAACTCCAGAAGTATGCGTTTGCGGTTCTCAATAATGTTATTAATGCGCAGTTGCAGGTTACTCAACCGGAAGGGCTTGGTGATGTAGTCGTCAGCTCCAGCCTTGAGGGCTTCCTGATGGTCTGACTCCTGTATCTTGGCGGTAAGCAGGATGATGGGGAGGTAACTGTAATCGGGGTTCGACTTGACTTTGCGTGTAAGTTCGTAACCATCCATTTCGGGCATCATGACATCAGAAACAATGAGGTCGAGCTCTGTGGAGCGGATGATGTTGAGTGCTTCACGGCCGTTCTGGGCAGTATAGATGCGGTATTGGCGGCATAGCGCTTGTCTCATCAGCATGAGCAGTTCAACGTTGTCTTCTACCAACAGGACTTTATAGGTATTGTCGTCGGCTTCTTCCTCCTTGGGTTCCTCGCCTTCAGGCAGGGTTTCCTGTATGTGGGTGAAGTCGAGGAGTACGCTCTTGGGAACGTTGACGTTGATATTGTTGTTCTCGTCAATCTGTGAACTGTAGAAAGCCTCCTTGTAGATGGGCAGGGTGACGGTAAACGTGGTGCCCTTGTTCTCCTGCGTCTCGAAGCTGATGTTGCCGTGATGCAGTAACACCAGGTCGTGGGTCAGCGACAGACCGATGCCTGTTCCGAAGGTGTTGATGTTGCGATACTGACCGTCGTAGAACCGGCGAAAAAGGCCCTTCTGCCTGTCCTTGGGGATGCCGATGCCGTTGTCCTTGACGCGAATGGTGATGTGGTCGAACCGCTTGTTGGTTCTCACGTCGAGTTCTACCCGTCCGTCCTTGCGCGTGGTATATTTAGCGGCATTGGTGAGCAGGTTGAAGATGATCTTGTCCAGCTTGTCGGTGTCAATCCAGCCCATCATGCTTTCGGGATTGCACTTGATGGTGAACTCCAAGCCGTGCTTCTGCATGAGGGGCTCTATGGTCAGGGCGGTCTCACGGATGTACTTCATGACGTCTCCGTGGCTGACGAGGAGCTTAAGCTCGCCAGACTGTGCCTTACTGGTCTCGAGTATGGTCTGCAGCAGGCGTACCATGCGCTGAATGTTAAGCTGCATGAGCTCGTAGTCGTGACTGTATTTGGGCTCTTCTTCCTGCAGGTGTTCTACCGAGGCCGAGATGATGGTGAGGGGTGTGAGCAGTTCGTGTGTGATGTTGACATAGACGCGTTCCATCTGGAGACGGTTCCGCATGCGCACACTCCTCAGGTAGAGCCAACGTCCCAGGTAGAAGAGGGCAGCCAGAATGATTAGACCGAGTATGAAAAACTTTAGACTAAGATACATCGTACGAAGATTTTTAGGCTGCGAAGATACTAAAAATCTTCGAAAAACGTGGATAAATAGGTCGAAAATGCGTTATTTTGAACGTAAAAAGGTGGAAAATAAGCGATTTTTGGTTTAAATTTTGCCAACCTGATGAATTTTATACCTTTTTTATGTGAAAGAATTTGCATAATTCATCCAAGTGTACTATCTTTGCATCACAAAAGATTTTTTAATGGTTAAGGTTTATGGTTGATTAATTTAGTTTTTTAAAAGTATTGAGACGAAAATGCCCTGCTGTGAAGCAGGGCATTTTTTATGGATATGCAGTATAAGTCCCTTTCAGCCTAACAGGAAACGTTCGGCCTCGATGGCAGCCTGACATCCGCTGCCGGCAGCGGTGATAGCCTGCCGATAGACCGGGTCTGCACAGTCACCGGCAACGAAAATGCCGGGAATCTTGGTGCGGGGCGTGCCGTCAATCTTCTTGAAGTAGCCAACTTCGTCAGTTTCGAGCCACTGGGTGAAGATGTCAGTGTTGGGCTTATGGCCAATGGCAAGGAAGAAACCGTCAATGGCAATGTCAACCAGTTGCTCGTCTGGTTCTCCTTTGCGCTTTACCAAATGAGCTCCTTCTACACCGTTCTCGCCAAATAGTCCAATGGTGTTGTGCTCGAAAAGAATCTCAATGTTCTCACGCTCCATGACACGCTGTTGCATGACCTTCGAAGCACGCAGGAAGGGTTTACGTACAATAAGGTAAACTTTCTTAGCCAGTCCGCTCAGATAAAGGGCATCCTCGCATGCGGTGTCTCCACCTCCCACGACAGCGACAGTCTTTTTACGATAGAAGAACCCGTCGCAGGTGGCACAGGCCGAAACGCCCTGTCCGTTATATTTACGTTCGTCGTCGAGCCCCAGATACTTGGCGGAGGCTCCGGTGGCAATGATGACGGTGTCAGCCTCTATTTCGGTGCCGTCTTCTGCCCATGCCTTATAGGGAGCTGCCGAGAAGTCAACCTTGGTGATGCTGCCGTCGCGGATGTCAGCACCGAAACGAGAGGCTTGCTCGCGAAGATCCATCATCATCTGGTTGCCATCTACTCCCTGTGGGTAACCGGGAAAGTTCTCTACCTCGGTGGTCTGTGTCAGCTGTCCTCCTGGTTGCAGCCCGCTGTACTCTATGGGAGCCAAGTTGGCCCTTGAGGCATAAATGGCAGCGGTATAACCTGCCGGTCCGCTGCCAATAATCAAACATTTTGTCTTGGTCATGTTTACAAAAGTTCTTTAATCTTTTCTTCGATGTGCTCTGTCTTCTCCGTTGGTTCAAAACGGGCAACAACCATGCCTTTCTTGTTGATGAGGAACTTGGTGAAGTTCCATTTGATGTCGGGCTTCTCCTTGTAGTCTGGGTCTGCCTTAGTCAGCATGTCGTCAAGTATATGAGCGATGGGATGTTCCATGTCCCAACCGGCAAAGCCCTTCTCGCCCTGCAGGAACTTGAAGAGTGGGTCGGCATCTTCGCCGTTTACCTTCACTTTCTTGAAGCGGGGGAACTCGGTGCCGAAGTTGAGCTTGCAGAACTCGTGGATGCTCTCGTCGGTACCCGGGGCCTGCTGTCCGAACTGGTTGCAGGGGAAGTCGAGAATCTCAAAGCCCTGGCTGTGGTACTTTTCGTAGAGTTTTTCCAGCTCCTCATACTGAGGGGTGAAACCACACTTGGTAGCTGTGTTGACAATGAGCAGCACTTCGTTGGCATACTCTTTCAGTGATACGTCTTTTCCTTTTCTGTCCTTGACAGTGAAATCATAAATTGTTTTCATCTTGTTTATAAAATATAGGTGAATTTGCTTTTTGTCGCAAATTTACGCATTTTCTGTGAAATCTGCAAGAAATTCTTTCTTTTTTATTTTCTTTTGACTTGTTTGTCTCTATTGACTTATGTCAAAAAGTATGCCATATTACATTGGAAACTGTCAGATTATTAGCGGCAAACCGAGAAACTTCGTAACTTTGCATTGCTAAAAAGAGATATACATAGAGTATTAGGATTAAGGTAAAAAGAGTAAGGACGGCTGCGGGTGGACAGCCGCCCTTTTTGTTTCTTGCCTAATTCAGTCCCCAGTCTTTCTTCACTATAGGCTGTGACTCCACGGTACTCTCCAGGTCGTCGGGCAGGTTGCAGAAGAAGTCGATGTTGGTCAGTTTCTGCAACTCGTAGATGTTAACCACATAGTTGCCCAGGTTGTCATTGCTGCGGTCTTCGTTCAGGTGTTCCACCCAGAAGCCTGCGGCTTTGTAGCTGTTGCCAGACCTGCTGAGCACCGCCATGAAGAAATATTTGGGCACGGGAATGCGGTTGGACCCACTGCCGATGTAGCCGAGAATGTTTTCTGACATGTCGATAGTACCGCCTTTGCAGACGTAGAGCGTGTCACAGTTGCTGGCCCAAGTGCGTACATGGTTCTCCATCTTTTCCCAGAGGCCGGCGTTGAACTTGTTGCGCTGCGGCTGCATGTTAGTGATGAAGAACGTCTGGTAGTTGGCCTCGTTGGACCGGAGCCGGTCGGCCGACGGGCAGATGTGGCCGTGGTCGTAGCCGGAATACTTGAAGGGGTCAGTGGCAAAACGGTACTGTGGCGGCAGGTCGGGGTCATTGGGGTACTGACATTCTGGATTCAGCGTGCCGTCGTTGTCAGCATAATACCTGGACACGTTGTAGGACGAGTGGTAGTTGATGCTGCTGTACATCTGGTAGCAGCTCCAACGCTGCGACTGCACGTCAGGGTCCCACTCCACGCAGTAGTTGACGTCTTCCTGCTTGTTGTTCTTGTTCAGAATGGCCTTGTGTACCACGACTACGCTGTTGCCACCCTTCATCTGCGGGAACTCCAGCCTGTAGCGTGCCTCGGTGGGGCCGGTGGTGTTCTTGTTGTTGTTGACCGAGCTGCTCGAGCTGCTGCCGCCACTGTTGCCTCCAGGTTTAACGATGATGTCCTCATTGTCGTCGCCACAGGCAGCGAGGAATAATGTCAGGAGCAGGGTGGGTAATAGTTTCGTAATCTTCATAGTCCGTAATCTGTAGTCCATCAAAAAAGGACGCTTCCGGTATATGCAACTACTGGAAAGCGTCCTTTTTAAATACTTCTTGTAGGCTTTATCTTATTTCTTCGCAGCCTTACCGTAGCGGCTCATGAACTTATCAACGCGGCCGGCCGTGTCAACAAGCTTGCTCTTACCGGTGTAGAACGGGTGAGAGGTGTTAGAAATTTCGATTTTTACCACTGGGTAAGTTTCGCCTTCGAATTCTACTGTATCATTCGTCTTTGCTGTAGAACGCGAGAGGAACATATCGCCGTTGGACATGTCCTTGAACACGACGGGGCGATAGTTTTCTGGATGAATACCTTTTTTCATTTTTACTTGTTATTATTAATTGTTAAATGTCATTTGCGCATAAAGCGGGTGCAAAGGTACAAAGAAGTGAGCAAAAAACCAAAAGAAATTAATTATTTTTTTGTTTTTTCAAATAAAAGTACCTTCGAAGCATGGCCTCGAAGGTACTCATAGCGAACAAATAACCTAAGAAATGCTTAACTTATTTGTTCAGTCCACGATTGTACACGGTCATGTTCAGTACTCTCAGGTAAGTACGCATCTGCTTGCTGTTCAGCACGCGGCGCATCTTCTGAATATCCTTCTTGATGGCCATGTTCACCTTTTCCTGACGGAAGACCTCGTCAGCCTCACCGGCCTCTTTCAGCTCCTTGGCAAACGTATCCATGATACCCTCTACCTCAAACTGCTGTCCGTCGGTCAGTTTCAGCGTCTCAGAGAGTTTGTTCATGTTGACATTCAGCTCGTAAATGTTCATGTCGTTACCCTCAATGGGGTCGTTTCCGGCAAATGCTGTGGTCATACTCAGTACTGCTACAACGGTTAAAATCATCTTTTTCATCTTTTTACCCTTTCTTTTTCTTTACTCGGTGCGGTGTGTTGGTCCGACACCTACTTTTAATTATTTAATGTTATCCTATATATTGAGCCCTTTTTGGCTCTTTTTGACGGTGCAAAAGTACGGCGACTTTTCGGTTTACGCAAAGTTTACGTAACTTTTGTGCGCGAAAACAGCCCATTTGTTGACGCAGGTCAAAAAAAGCAGATTTGGGGTTATTTAGACAAAAAGCGTGAGATTCAAGAAAACACCTACCACCTACCTCTAACGCGCTGAAACCCCGATGTACAAAGCGTTTGAGGCGCGGTAGGTGTTGCCTTTATTCCCACATAAGGTGGGTGACAGGTAGGTGTCTGGTAGGTGTCAGGTAGGTGTTTGGGCAACACCTACCTCATCTGAAACCCAGTGTACATCGGCCTTTCAGACGTTTGGAGGTAGGTGTTGGCTATGTTTCGTTAAATGGCATATTTAAGACAAGAAGTAGGCCACTTAGGAACCTAAGTGCCACACTTGGCAGGCCAAAGTGGCACTTTTGCAACAGAGAAACGCCACTTCTCTGCCAGAGAAACGGCACTTGTAGTCAATAAAAAGAGCCGCGACCTGTGGGGGTGCGGCTCTTTTGGTATTTTGTCGGGAATAACAAGAGAATCGATTATTTAATGTTAGCCGATTCAATTTCCCATGTGGCAGCAATGCTGCTTGTGCTGGTATAGCGGAATGCCACTCGTACAGTACCAGCTGGTAGGGTGGCCTTACTTTCAATAAATGTCCAGTTATTGCCAGCAGGCCAAGTATCTACAGTGGCTTCTTTCCAGTCATTAGCATTTACTTCGCCGCTCTTACTTGTTGTGGTGTACATTACGTGTACATACTCACTTGTTGCATAGTTAAGAGCCTGCTTAAAGGTCATGGTTCCACCATTGGCAAGACTGATTTCCGGGCTAACTAACCAACTGTCTGAATCGTAGCGTGTTCCGCTTACATAAGCCGATGCCTTCATGCCGTATCTGTCGTCAAAGCTCCAGATATAATTGACTCCATCAGGTAAGGCTTTTACATTAGAAATAGTCCAATCGCCTTGTCCATTTGCCTTGAAGTTTGTGTCAAGAGTTGTCGCACCACTGGGTGTGTCACCACCACCAGAACTGCTACCAGGCTTAGTGCCAATTTCTGTAGTACCTATCTTGGCATACGAAGTGTTCTTCAGGCCGGGAACACCAAAGTACTTGGCGATGTCTCCATAGAGAATGACCTCCTTCTTGTAATTGCCGGAATTGTCCATGAGGTTCAGGCCTGTGCGGATATTACCATTGGGAAGTTGTACGGGCATACACTTAGCGGGATCAGTCTCTGAAGCTGATTCTGCAATAAGAATATTGGTTGCTGAAGACGATGTGCCGTCGAAATGAGCACCAGAAGTATAAACCTGGCCTTCTACCCAGCCAACGATGTAAGCTTTCACGAAGACACCAGCTTGTTCTGCCTTTGCAATGGCTGCCGACACGCTGTAGGGGTTTGCCTCTGTGCCGTCGCCCGTGCCACTTGGTGTAGGTGTATCAGGCTCACTACCAGCTTCTACGCTGACAAAGTAAGCGTTGACAACTTCAATCTTATCGCCAAACGAGCCGCGGTTACCAATGATGGTGAGTTTACAGCCGTTCTTGATGCCCTTGGCTGCAGCAAGTTCCTGGAACTTCTGCTTTTCGCCTCCCTTTTCTGCGAGCAGACCATATACATAGACAGAACCTGTAGCATCTTCAAGGTCGAAGTTGCCGTACTTGTCGTCATCTTTAAGTCCCTTTACGGTACCGGTGAGCTGATACCATACGCTGGTGCTCTCAGCTGCTGCATTAAAGTCGGCAATGGTGACGGTCTTGATCTCATCTTCACCGCCTGGGGTAGGTGTGGTGCCGCCGCCCTGTCCGTTAATAGATACGACATAGGCGTTGCCCTGCGAGGTTTCAGGCGTGTTGCCCTTGTAGTTGACCACCTTGCCGCAGATGACAACTACGTCGCCGTCCTTGATATTGGTGTCAGTGTCCTTTGAATACTTGGTATTGCCAAGATACAGTCCACGGTAGAAGGTGAACTTGTTACCGCCGCTCTCCACGTCAGAGATGACGAAGGTGGCATTACCATACTGTGTACCGAACTTCTCAGTAACTTCAGTTACAATACCTTTAATATAGACCTCCTTGTCAGATGTTACGTCAGCACCGAGTCCTGATACGTACTCAATGACGGCAGCCACGTTGTAGGGGCTGGCTTCCGTTCCGTCGCCAGTGGGTTCAATAACCGCGCTTCCGCCACCGGTTTCTGGCTTGACGATTTCCCCAAACGGTGAGGGAACGTCCTCGCAGCTGGTGAATGTAAAGGCCGCAATGGCCATTGCAATCAATGAATAAGCTAATTTTTTCATATTCTTTTTGTTTTTATTTGTTCGTTATTGGAGATGTTTAATTGAGTGTGACAATGGTGCTGCCCTGTGCAAACTGCGGGGTGTTGCCCTTGTAGTTCACAACCTTACCCTTAATGAGAACCACGTCGCCGGGCTTGATGATGGTGGCCCCGGCTTTGTTGAACTTCTCGCCGTTCAGACCGTAGCCACGGTAAATCTGGAAGGTTCCTGTTGAGCCGTCGCGCTGGTCGGAAATCAGGTAGGTGGCATTGCCGAAGTTTCCTTCTGTGTCGATGTCGGAAACGGTAACGATGATGCCCTTGGCATAGATGTCGGTAGATGACTGCTGGTCGGCTGCTAATTTCTTAGTGTAAGCAGCTACGCCAGCCACGTTGAACGGGTCATTAGCCGTGCCTGTTCCTGTTGGTGTTGCCACGGGAGCAGCTTCGGTGGTGGACTCCTTGATGTCGTTAACCGTACGCATCAGGATTTGCCAAGTATCGTTGTAACGGGTGGCTACGCCGGTAATGTCAACACGACCGGTAGGCATTACTTGGTTAGCAAAGTCAGCGTAGGTGCTGGTGCGCAGCACAACGTTGCTCAGACCCGTGATGACGCGGTTGGCGCAGTTGGCTGTCAGCGACACGCTGCCGTCGGAAGGAGCAAACACCGCTGTGCCATTAGCCTCGGCCAGTTCAACACCCTTCAGTGTGATGAGCTTAGCGCAGTCGTTGGCAATGTCGAGCGTGTTGAAGTTCCACTTCACCTCCGTAGGAGCCAGCGTCCACGAACTCTCGGTGTTGCTGATGAGGCGGTAGTGCTGCTGCCAGATGTAGCGGCTCATGCGTCCCACCTGCGGTGTAGCGTCAGCCTTGTTGGGGTTGGTATAGGTAGTACCAATCTGTGCCTGCTTGCCGTAGCCGCCTACGTAGAGGTCCTGCAGTTCAATGAGCACCCACTGGCCAATGCTGAATGCGCCATAGAGTCCGCTCTGCGAGATGCTGATGGCAATAGCACCCGTCTGGTCCTGAATGTAGATGCTGTTATAGATGTTGCCGCCCTCGTCATTACCTGAGACAACACCCTGGATCTGCATGGGTTCCTTAACCTGGCGCAGGCTGTTGTTGTTAATCTCGTTGCTGAAGAGAGCTTTCAGTTCGGCAATGGTTTTCAGGTTGGTGGCCTGAATGTTCTTGTTGCCGTAGGCGTTCATGCCTGTCTCACTGCTGGGTGCTTTCCATTCATCGTCGTTCATGCATGATGCAGCCAGAAGGGACAGAACGGTAAGAAGACACAGCGGTGCTGCCTTCTTTATGCTGGATAATATATTCTGTTTCATATCGGTAATCATTTATTATCAATTGTCAATTATCCATTCTCAGTTAAAACCTGTAAGTGACGTTCAGCATGCCGTTGATGCCGTAGGCATAGAACTTCATGGGGTTACGGTCGAACTTATAGACGCGGGCATTACCCACCTCGCCAGAAGTAGTGTTCACAGAGTAGTTGCTTCGGCTCTGCTCGTAACCGCCGGTCACCATCTTGGTGTTGTTCAGCAGGTTAGTCACCATGAGGTTGACTGACAGCTGACGGCCTTGCTTGAGACGGATGCTCTTGCCGATGGAGAGGTCGAGCATGAAGCCGCCCTTGCCCTTCTCCTGTGCAATGGCGTCACCCATCAGCACCTTGTCGCCGTTGCTGTTGGTGGTAAACACCTGCTCGGCAGCAATGCCGCTGTTCTCGTACATCTTCTGGCGGTTCTCCAATGTGACGCCGTAGCGGTAGCTGGGTGAGTAGGAGAGGTAGATGCGGTCGTAGTAGTTGCCGTTCAGGTCGATGTACCATCCGCTCTTGTGGTAGCTCAGTCCAAGACTGTAGGCAGAGAGTGGTGTACCGGCCTCGCGCATGTTCTTATTATATACTATGTCACCGTAGTACTTGCCTTCGGTAGAGTTCATGTAGATAACGTCGGCATTGTTGGTGTTCTTGGCTTCGCTCCATGTGCCGATGGCCTTCAGGTCGAGGTCGGAGGTGAGCTTGAAGCGTGCTCCCACTTCAACGCCGTAGTAGGCCTTCTTGATGTTGGTCATGGAGACGTACGAGAACGAGTTGATGTCGTCGTAGAAGAAGTTCTGCCACTCCGTGACGTGGTCCATGTGGGTGTAATAGCCGCTGACATTGGCCTTCATCCAGGAGTTCTGGTAGCTGTAGCCCAGCTCGCTGCTGAAGACGCGCTCGTTCTTCAGGTTGTGTACGAAGTCGTTGTTCACCTCAGGTGACACGAAGGATGCCTGAGCCTGCGGGGCACGCAACTCGTAACCGGCTCCCAGCGAGACGGTGTTGCCTGCCCCCAGGTTGTAGGTCAGTCCGGCTTTCACGCCTCCGTCGAGGAACTTGGCTTTCTCGCTTTTTCCGAACGAGCTGACGCCGAGAGCCTCAGCCACACCGTTGCGCATCTTACCGTCGCGCTGATAGGTGACACCGCTGATGCGGCCAGAGACGAATGTGAACATGCGCCCCTTGGTGTACTTTAGCGTGCTCCAGAGTAGTGCCTTCTGCACGAGAATGTTGTAGTCGTAGCCGAAGCGGTCGCCCACCTTCACCTCGCCGTTGGGGTTGTTCATGTCGTAATACACATGGCTGTCGCCCATGGGGTAGTTGCCCAGTGCGTAGGTGTTGTAGTTGTGGAACATGTTTGCTCCCAGGAGGTCATCCATGGTCTGGTAGTGCATGCCTTTATTGCTGGCCAGTTGCAGACCAGTGGTCCAGGTGGTACGCTTGTTCAGTTCGGTCTTGAAGGTTGATGCCAGCGCGATGTTTAGGTTGTTGTTGTGCTTAGCCTGAACAAAGTACATGGCATCGCCGCCTGCTGCTGTACGCTGCTGGTTGGCATAGTACAGGCGGTCCCAGTTAATCTGACGGGCCTCCTTGCTGCCCATCAGGTAAGCCTGTGCACGGTAGAAATCGTAGAAGCCTGCCAGCGTGCGGCCTGCAGCGTCGTCAGAGTACCACACGTCATAGTAGCTTGACGGCAGGTTCTTCCAGTAGTCGGCCTGCGGCTTCTCTGTGTCGTTGTAGTTCAGGCGCGTACCTTTATACATAGAGTAGCGTCCGGTCAGCGTAGTGGTCAGCTTCGACTTCATGTTAATGTCCCAGTCCCAAGTGAGTACCACCGTGGGCGCGAAGTCGTTGATGACGCGTGAGTTACGTTTCTTTCCGTCCTGATAGCCCCAGTAGGGGTTGTAGAGGTAGTTGTTGGCCAGCCAGTACATTTCGTCGGTCGATGCACCTTGTGAGGCACGTTCTGTGGGGTTGCCAAAAGTGACGAGCGAAATGGAGTGATGGTCGTTCAGCTTCTTCTCAGCTCCCAGGAAATAAGAGAGTGAGTTGTAGAACGTACCCTCCACGTAGGCGGTGCTCATGTTGGCCCAGCGGTAGGTAAGGCTTGCCGAGAAGGCCCACCCGTTCTCCAAGAGTCCCGTGTTGTAGGTGTACATGGCACGAGCCGTGTAGTTACGGTTGGCCAGTGTCACCGTGGCACGGTGGCCAGCGGCGAAGTGGCTGGGGCGGAAGTCGTAGTTGTTGGAGCCGCCCATGGCCGACATAGAGAAGTTGTTAGCCTCGAAAGGCAACGAGTGCTCAACACCACGGGTCTGATTGTTCAGACCGCCAACGAGAGAATAACGGAACTGTCCTGACTCCATGTCGTTCATCTGGACACCGTTGATGTAAATCTCGTTGTACTTCTGGTTAAAAGCACGATACCTGAAGCGTACCGGGCTGAACAAGTATCCTACCTGAGAGGCATAGATGTTGTTGTTCGAAGAGATGATGGTCACGTTCTGCGACATGTCGTCATCCTCGCCCAGCTGAGCTTCGGTGAAAGTGAAGGCCTGTTCGTCCTGCAGTCCGCCTTGCGTAGCCGTTAGAGTGTCTGTTGTCTCCACGTTTTGCGCAATTGCTGCTGACGCCATACACAGTGCCATCACAACAAGTTTCAGCTTTTTCTTCATAGTTAATTATTTGATTTAGTAATATAATTTGGTGCAAAGATAAAAAAAAATTATGAAATATGAAGTATTAATCTGAAATATTTTGTAACTTTGTCGCATAAAACTTAAAACTATATGAAAAAACTATCAATCCTTATGGCACTTGCTTTCCTGTTGGGAGTAGCTACAGTGCAAGCACAGCAGAAGAAATATTCAGTTTATGCTGTTGGTTTCTACAACCTAGAGAATCTTTTCGACATCGAGCATGATGAGGGACACAATGACTATGAGTACCTGCCCGAAGGCCGGAACAAGTGGACGGAGGTGAAATACACGAACAAACTCCGTAACATGGCCCGTGTGCTCAGCGAAATGGGTACCGACGTGCTGCCGAAGTCTATTGGCTGTGCCTTTATCGGTGTTTCTGAGGTGGAAAATGCCCGTTGCCTGACCGACCTGTGTAACCAGGAGCCGCTGAAGGCACGCAACATGCAGTTCTGCCATATAGAGGGCCCCGACCAGCGTGGCGTTGACTGCGGACTGCTCTATAACCCCAGTCTCTTCACCGTTACCGACGTGAAGCTTTATCCTTATATATATAGGTTACCCGAAGACAGCCTGCGTGCAACGCGTGGCTTCCTGACCGTGAAGGGTCAGCTGGCAGGCGAGAATGTTGCTGTCATCGTCAACCACCTGCCCAGCCGTTTTGCCGGTTCGTTCTATCGTGAGGAGGGCGGCCGTCAGATACGTGAGGTGAAGGAGCTGCTGCAACGTGAAGACCCCGACATCAAGATTTTCATTATGGGCGACATGAACGACGACCCGCAGGACCGCTCGATGGCTGTTGAGCTGGGTGCCCGTCGCGAAATCAGCGAGGTGGAGCCCGGTGGACTGTGGAACCCCTGGTGGAACGTGTTGGCATCAGGTACAGGAACGCTGCAGTATAACGGTGCGTGGAACCTGTTTGACCAGATTATCCTCAGCGACAGAATGCTGGATGCTGCCAGCATGAAGGATGACAAAGTCGATTTGAAAAAGCTTGACTGCTCGAAGCTGATGTACTGGAAGCATCAGGTGTTCCGTCGTGACTACCTGTTCCAGCAGGAGGGAAAGTACAAGGGTAACACCCTGCGCACCCATGCCGGAGGTCAGTGGCTCAATGGCTATAGTGACCACCTGCCTACTGTTGTCTATCTGATTAAGGAACAGCATTAAGTAATATGGAAGCACATCCCTTCGTACCCTTTCTGCCGGAGAATGCCAGAATGCTGATGCTTGGCACTTTCCCTCCGGCAGAGAAACGATGGGCCATGAAGTTCTATTATCCTAACTTCACCAACGACATGTGGCGCATTTTCGGTCTTTGCTTCTTTGGTGATAAGATGCACTTTGTCAGGCAGGAGCAGAAAACCTATGACCTTGAAGGAATCATTGCTTTCCTCAAGGAAAGGGGAATAGCCCTGTTCGATACGGCTACACGTGTGGTCCGTACCAAGAATACCGCTTCTGACAAGGACTTGCAGGTCGTTGAAGAGACTGACCTCAGGCAGATGCTGCGTCAGTTGCCGCAATGCACCGCCGTACTGACGGCAGGCCAGTTGGCTACGGCCATCGCCTGCCGTCAGTTTGCTATAAGCGAACCGAGGGTAGGGGACTTTAGTGAGTTTCAGCTTGACGGCCGCACACTGCGGCTCTACCGCATGCCCTCCTCATCACGTGCCTATCCCATGCCCGTGGAACAGAAGGCCATTGCCTATCAGACGGTGTTCGACGAAGTATTTAAATGGTAAATCGTAAATCGAAAATTAGTAAATCGTAAATATAAAAAGAGATGTACATCATTGGTATCGCAGGCGGAACTGGTTCTGGAAAGACCACCGTCGTCAAGAAAATTGCAAAAGTACTGCCACCACATTGTGCAGCCATCATTCCGTTGGACTCTTATTACAACGACACCACAGGAATGACCGACGAAGAGCGTAAGCAAATCAACTTCGACCATCCGGACGCTTTCGACTGGAAGCTGCTAAGTGAACACATTAAGATGCTGAAGAACGGTCAGGCCGTTGAGCAGCCTACCTATTCTTATGTGCTCTCCAACCGTCTGCCCGAAACCGTGCATGTAGAGCCGAAGCCGGTCATTATTCTTGAGGGTATCATGACACTGCACTATAAGAAGCTGCGCGACATGATGGACCTGAAGATCTTTGTAGATACTGACAGCGACGTCCGTCTGATTCGTAACATCCGCCGTGACGTCGTAGAGCGTGGACGTACTGTTGACATGGTGCTCGACCGTTACGAGAAGATTCTCAAGCCGATGCACGAGCAGTTTATTGAGCCCACCAAGAAATTTGCCGACCTGATTATCCCCTGGGGCGGTGACAACAAGAACGGCATACACATCCTCAAAACCTATATTGAGGGTATCGTAACGAACGTATAATAACTCATAAAACCTGTGGGTACAACTCTTTATCTGGTTCGCCACGGTGAAACGGAGGATAATGTGCGGCAGATTATGCAAGGGCAGACGCAAGGCTGCCTGACGGAGCATGGTAGGCAGCAGGCAGCAGAAGTGCGTGACCAAATGCGCCAATTAGCTGTTGATGCCGTTGTGGCCAGCGATTTGCGTCGTTCCATACAGACTGCGACCATCATTGCGGAGCCACACGGGCTGCCTGTAGTTTCCACACCGCTGCTTCGTGAACGCGACTGGGGCAGCTTTACCGGCCGTTACATTCCCGATTTGAAGGACGAGGTTTGGCCCGACGACATAGAAACGCTGGACTGCCTTTTACAGCGAGCCCAGCGTTTTCTGGAATATATTGTGACAAATTACAAGGGGCAAACCGTTGTTGCCGTTGGTCATGGCATTGTGAACAAAGCGATTCAGGCAGTCTTTTTCCGCAAGCCGATGAACCAGGTGCAGCGTATGGCGAATGCTGAAGTGCGTATGCTCTGTTTATCGACGTCCGCCGAAGTGACCTCCACCACCACCGTGGCTTCCTCCACCGTGGCTTCCACCTCCGAAGTGTCCGCCTCCGCCGTGGCTACCACCAGGACGGGTGCCGCTGAAGCCACCACCGCTACGGGTGCCGCTGCCTCCGATGTGGCTGCCACCGCCGAATGAACCGTGGCTACGGGTGCTGGGAGAAGTCTCTGTTCTTACGGTGCCTCTGTTAGGAGTCAGACTACCGTTCGGGGTGTGACCAATTCTCGGTGTAGTACCACTGACTGTTCCGTGATGTCTGCTGTTACCTGGGTCACGGCGTGTCCCTGTTCCGGGACGAGTACCTGTTCCATGATTCCCGTGATTCCCATGATTTCCATAGTTCCCGTGATTCCCATAGTTCCCATGATTTCCATAGTTCCCGTGGTGACCGCCACCATTGTAGCGTCCGTCATTTCCATGATGTCTGCCTACATGGGTTGAGCCGTGGTTGCGTCCGTGGCGATAGTCTCCGCGATTCCAACCGTCACGCATTCCGAAATGGCGGTCGCCGTGATGATGGCGGAAGTGGTCACGATGACCGTAGTAGTAACCGTGTCCGCCGATGCGGTGCCAGGCGTGACCTCCACGATAGGTGGCGTAGAAGTGAGGACGGCCGAAGTAGAAGTAGTCACGGTGCGGATAACGTGCATAGACACCGAAGTGCCAGTAGCCTGCGTCCCAGTAGAGGGGGCGGTAGAAGTAAGAGGCAGCAATAAATGCGTTCCACTGTGCTTCCAGCAGGATGTAACTCATGTCGAGGTTACGGCGCTCCCAATAAGTTCCATAAACATCATCAACGCTGGTGACACCCATCAGGTAGTCGAGGTTGATCTCGTAGGCAGCTTCATATTGCTCGTCCGTCAGGTTCAGCTCATAAGCCATCTTGTCCGTCAGAAAGAGTGCCTCGTTACGTGCCTGTTCGTAACTCATGGCATGGGTAGAAACTGACATTGTCAGCATTGCTACCAGGGCTATCATCATCTTCTTCATAATTGTAAAGTTTTTATTTGTTCGACATTTATTTCTTTTTCACGTTGCAAAGTAACGACATTTTTATTACCTTTGCAAAGGATTTTCCCTAAACCGATGGGGGAATTTCCCTATAGTTGCAATAATTGGCCCTGAAATACGTTATTTTAATAGATTGAGAATTGAGAATGATGAACTGTGTACTATTATTATATAATAAGGTAGAAGGTTGGGTGAAATGGCTCATGCCTTTTTACCTTTTAGGCTTGCTGCCTTTACAGGTCTGTGCTCAGTACGATGAGGAAGATGACAAGACGGAAGGGCTGCACTACAAAGTGGAGATGCAGGCATCGCTGTCGCATGGTGACCATGAGCCGCTGTGGCTCAACGCTAATAAGTACGGTCTGAGCTCGTTGGACAAGAGCAACGGTTACCTGCGTGCCTCGCTTGAGCGTCCCCTTACCAATGATTTAGGTAAGAAGTGGGGGTGGGGTGCTGGGTTTGACCTTGCAGGCGCCTATGGATTTACCAGTAAGTTGATAGTCCAGCAGGCCTTCGTGGAAGGCCGCTGGCTCCATGGCACGCTGACCGTAGGCAGCAAGGAGTACCCCATGGAGTTGAAGAACCAGCTACTTAGCTCTGGCGCACAAACTCTGGGCATCAATGCCCGTCCCGTGCCGCAGGTCCGGCTGGCATTACCTGACTATTGGGCCATTCCCTTTACCCATGGCTGGGTCAGCCTGAAGGGACACATTGCTTATGGCAAGACTACAGATGACAAGTGGCAAAAAGACTTTACCCACCAGCAGAGCAAATACACCGAAGGCACGTACTATCACAGTAAGGCCGGCTATATTAAAATAGGTAACAGCTACCGTTTCCTGCCTGTCTCACTGGAGTTGGGATTAGAGATGGCGGCTCAGTTTGGGGGAGAATCGTATCATACAGGACGTGCTCCTGTCGTGAAGAACGAGGGTGGCCTGAAGGGAGCCTGGCATGCATTTATACCTGGTGGCGGTGAAACGGTTGAGATGGGTACAGCTTACGAAAATGCCTCTGGTAACCAGTTGGGCAGTTGGCTGGCCCGTCTGAACTTCGACTATGACAGATGGTATTTGGGAATCTATGCTGATCATTTCTTTGAGGACCATTCGTCCATGTTCTTCCTTGACTACGACGGCTATGGCTCCGGTTCGGAATGGGACGTGAAGAAGAAACACCGCTACTTCGTCTATAGTCTGAAGGATATTCAGCTTGGGCTGGACTTCCGTCTGAAGGATAACTACTGGATTAACAATCTGTTGGTGGAGTACATTTATACTAAATACCAGAGTGGCCCTATCTACCACGACCATACACCGCATATCTCCGATCATGTCTGTGGCATAGATAACTACTATAACCATTATATTTTTACAGGTTGGCAACATTGGGGACAGGCTATCGGCAATCCGTTATATCGCTCGCCACTCTATAATGAGGATGGTACTATCAATTTCCAAAACAATCGTTTTGTTGCTTGGCACTTTGGCATAGCAGGCTCACCAAACTACAATCTCCACTATCGGCTCTTGGCCACCTTTCAGCGTAGTCTTGGTACTTACACTCAGCCTTTTGCCAATCCGCAGAGCACGCAGCACCTGTTAGCAGAGGCCGACTACCGTTTTTCCTACTACTCTCCGCTTTATGGTTGGTCGGTGAAGGCTGCTGTGGGTGCAGACTTTGGCAAGACATACGGTAAGAATCTCGGTTTCCAGCTGACCATAGCCAAGACGGGAACCCTGTTGAAAGGTAAAAAAGTAAAAAGGTAAACAATATGGACAAGAAAAAAATATCGTTAACATATAGATGGTTAAACAGTAGATGGCTTAAGAATAAAACCTTCTTACCTTTTTACTTTTTAACTCTTTTACCTTTATGCCTGTCTTCCTGTGAGTTCGAGGCATCCTCCAATGGTGACCTTGACGGATTCTGGCAGATGACACAGTTGGATACACTCTCCACTGGAGGAACAACTGATATGCGTGAGCGCAATGCTTTCTGGGCCGTGCAGCACAGGTTCCTGGAAATGAAGAGCCCGTCAGGAAATGCCCACAGGAATGTGCTGTTCCGCTTTGAACATAAAGGTGACTCACTGATTCTTACAGACCCCTATATCAATAACAGGGAAGAGTCAGACATTCAGGTGACTGACCCCGCAGAACTTGAGGAATTTGCAGGCATTAGTCAGTTGCGCGAAAGCTTCTTCGTGGCTCGCTTGGATGGTGACAAGATGGATTTGCAGAACAAACGTTTCATCCTGCATTTCCGCAGGTATTAAAGTGCCTCAGAATTTCTTGCCGAAAATAATGTAAACAAAGGTTTTGATGATGATTTTCAGGTCATCAAGAATGGTGTGGTGCTCCAAATATTCTAAGTCCATGTCAAGACGGCGTATCATCTTGTCCAGTGTAAAAGTGTAGCCATTGTAAAGAGTTGCCAAAGAAGTGACACCAGGACGTATGGCATATAGCCTTTCGTAGTCTGGCCTTATCTCCATGATTTTGTCAATGAAGTATTTACGCTCAGGCCGGTAGCCTACGAACGACATGTCACCCTTGAGCACGTTCCACAACTGTGGCATTTCGTCCAAATGATGCTTGCGGAGAAATTTCCCGATGGTGGTCAGTCTCTCGTCATTGACTTCTGCCAATTGCGGAATGCCGTCTTCTTCTGTATTTACGTTCATGGTCCTGAATTTGTAGATATAGAACGGTTTTCCTCCTTTCCCAATGCGCTCCTGCCTGAAAAACGCTGGTCCGTGGTCTTCTATTTTGATGACGACACAACAAAGCACCATGAATGGTATTGACCCCAACAGTCCAATCAAGGCTGTCGTAATGTCAGCTAAGCGTTTCAACAGGTCATTGACTATGTTCATGGCGCACGTGTTAATGTTCAAGGATTTCATACACCGAGTTGTTGCTCTTGAACTCAGGTACTATGGTCTTCATTTTCCTAACGATGTCCATATCGTCATAGTTCTGTGTCACGTCCAGCAGTTCGTCAATATCCTGACAGACCTTCTGGTAGTCGTATTTGCGAACGCTGGCTATGCGTATTTTCTCATGGAACGAAGGTTTGGTGGTTTCCTGTTCGTTTAGCAATTCTTCGTAGAGTTTCTCTCCTGCTCTTAATCCGGTGTATTTTATCTCGATGTTCTTTGCGCCACTGAGCCTGATCATTCGCTTGGCCAAATCATCTATCTTAACAGGTTTGCCCATGTCGAATATGTATATCTCTCCGCCGTTCCCTTTCGTTCCGGCCTCCAGCACGAGCTTGCAAGCTTCTGGAATCAGCATAAAATACCTGATAACCCTGGGGTCGGTTACAGTGATAGGTCCGCCTTCTTGTATCTGCTTCTTAAAGAGTGGGATGACAGAGCCGTTGGAACCCAGCACGTTGCCAAACCGTGTGGTGATGAACTCGGTCTTGATGTGTCGGGCTTTGGGTAACGCTTGATTGAGCGACTGGCAGTAAATTTCGCAGATACGTTTGGAGCATCCCATTACATTAGTGGGGTTCACAGCCTTGTCAGTTGAAATCATGACAAACTTCCGCGTTTCATATTTCACGGCAAGGTCGGCTAAAATCTTGGTTCCCCATACATTATTATATATACCTTCACCAGGATTGTCTTCTATCATCGGCACATGTTTGTAGGCAGCAGCATGGAAAATCAGTTCCGGGCGATACTTCCTGAAAATAGCCTCCATGTGCTGTTGGTTGCAGATGCTGGCAGTGATGGTCTCTGCCGCTATGTTGGGCCAGTCCTTCATCAGCATGAGCCTCATGTCGTGCTGAGGCGTCTCTGCCTGGTCAATAAGAATGAGTTGTGCAGGCTTGAACCTGCATAATTGTCTGACAATCTCACTGCCAATGCTGCCAGCAGAGCCAGTCACCATGATTCGCTTGCCGGTGAGTTCCTCGCCTACCGACTTCATATCGACCACTATCTCGTCACGAGGCAGCAGGTCTTCAATGCTAATCTCCTTTAGCTGGGGCTGAATGTCATCCTCGTTTGTTCCGTCCCATTCTTTTGCCTCTTGTGTGACGTAGATGTGTATGCCAGCTTTGATGAGGTCGTCCTGCAGCTTCTCATTGTTGCGGAAAGCTTCTGCCCTGTAGGGTGACACAATAAGTGCCTCAATGCCTTCATTTTTCATGGTGGCTATCAGCTGGTCATCCAGTGGATGTACCCTGACACCCATCAGAATCTTGTCTTCTTCGGTCTTGTTGTCCGACACAAAGCCTTTCAGGTCGAAACGAGTGGGGTTCTCGTTCCTGATGTGTTTGGCAATGGCTATACCCCCATTCTTTACGCCGTAGATGAAGGCATATTTCGAGTCGATGCTGGCCAGCGAGATGTCGTAGATGGTTTTCACGCTGATGCGCACCATCCAGAGTATGCAGGTTGCCAGTATGGTCGCCACGACGATGTAGGTTGGCGTGATATATGAAAAAATCTTATGACCGTTCAGCAACAGCTCAGCAACCAGTGTCAATAAGGCTCCCAAGGCCATGGCGTAGCCCACCTTCTTCAGGTCGACGAACGACGAATAGCGCAGAATGCCTGAGTAGGTCCTGAAAATCTTGAAGCAGATGGCATAGAGCAGTATGTAAGCAAAGATGTTGGCCACAAGGAACTCTATGACAACCAGCGTGTCCTTACCGCTGGTGAACTGCTGGTAGGTGAGCAGGTATGAAAAGAACACGATACTGCAGTCCATGAGGAAGATGCACCAGAACGGCAGTGACTTCTTGTTGAAGTACCAGTTGGCTATCTTGTTCAGGCTGCCCAGGTTGGCAATGCTCCCAAAGGTAAGGAAGATAATCTTGAAGTACTCCAGCAAACTCTGATTGTTGATGTACCTCATGTTCAACTTAATCTTGTCAGGCATCACCTTTTCAATGTACGCCTTGTCTGGGTCGGCAGCACTGCCCAATATTTCATTCTCGTTGACGTATTGTATGGAGGCGTAGTCCGTGATTCCAGGCTTTACACAGAGCACCTTGCGCTGCTCTTCGGTGTACATATCCACATATTTCCTCACTTCAGGGCGCGGCCCCACCAAACTCATGTCGCCTTTCAGCACGTTCCACAGCTGAGGCAGTTCGTCCAGCTTGTATCTGCGCAGGAAGTAGCCGAGCTGGGTAATGCGTTCGTCGCGTTCTCCCACGGTAATCAGCCCCTTCTTGTCAGACCCCGTCCGCATGGTGCGGAACTTATACAGGCCAAAGGGGTTCCCGTCCTTCCCTATACGCTCCTGAATAAAGAATCCGGGCCCTTTGCTCTCAAGTCTTATCAGAATATAGATGATGCAGAATACTGGTAAAAGAATCAGTAGTCCTACAGCAGAGAAGAATATGTCGAAGAATCTCGTCAACTTACAATATCTTTGAAATTTGTGAGTATATAATCAACCTCTTCGTCAGTCAGTCGGGTGTGCAGCGGAAGCGTTACCTCGTTGTCAAACTGTCTGAAGGCATTGGGGTAGTCCTTGATGTCAAATCCCAGGTTCCTGTAGGCTGTCATCATGGGCAGCGGTTTGAAGTGTACGTTGCAGGCTATGTCGCGGCGTGCCATTTCGTTGATGACCTCGTTGCGGTAAGCCCCGTCATGGCCTAAGAGTCTTACCTGGTAGAGGTGACCTGACGAGGTGTGTTCGTCCGTATAGTGGTCACGTACTTGCACATTCAGCCCCTTCAGCGCCTCGTTGTAGCGTCCTATGAGTTCACGGCGGCGTGCCAGCATGGCAGGGTAGCGCTTCATTTGTACCAGTCCGATGGCTGCTGTCAGGTCGGTCATGTTACTCTTGTAGGCAGGTGTTAGCACATCGTATTCCCATGCTCCCAATTGCGTCTTGGCCAGGGCGTCCTTGCTTTGTCCGTGCAGGGAGTTCAGTTGGAACAGCCGGTAGAGCTCTTCGTCATCTATACCGGGAATGGGTAGCCACGTCAGCGCACCGCCTTCGGCAGTGGTAAAGTTTTTTACAGCATGGAATGAGAACGACGTAAAGTCTGTTACCGAACCAATCATCCGGTCATGCCACTTGGCACCGAAGGCATGGGCAGCATCATCCACTACGATGACCCGTCCTATGGCCTCCTGTATGGCATTGGCAGGACGGAACAGGTGGCAGCGGCTCTCCACGGCTGCCATCACTTTGGTGTAGTCGCAAGGCACACCGCCCAGATCCACAGGGATCACCACTTTCGTACGCTCATTGATGGCATCAGCAAGCTGCTCATAGTCCATTTCGTAACTATCTGGAGTAGTGTCAATAAGCACAAGTCTGGCACCTACATGACAGACGGGGCTTGCTGATGCTGTGTATGTATAGGCTGAAGTAATGACCTCATCGCCAGGGCCAACGCCTAATATTCTCAGAATAGCCTCCAGCGATGCGGTGGCAGAACTCTGGCAGACCACTTTCCGAGTCTGGCAGTAGTCGGCAATTTGCCGCTCAAACTCCTTTGTGCGTGGTCCTGTTGTAATCCAGCCGGAAAGCAGCGCGTTGCGTACTTCGTCGGCTTCCATTTCTGTTATATCGGGTGGAGAAAATGATATTTTCATTTTTTTCTATTTTTTACCTTTTACATATATAACGCAATTTTATTGCAAATAGCGTGCAAAGGTATAACTTTTTTTTCAAAAAGAAGAAAAAAATGCGTTTATCTGTTTGATTCAGCCTTAAATGACTGGTGGCGCAGCACCTTGAATATGCCCTGTAGGTAGCCGATACCATAGCAAATGTGAATGTTCAGGAACGTGTAGGGCAGTAGCAGTGCCAATGCCGGCTTATGGCGGCTGACAGCCTCCTTACAGCCAAGCATGAGCCCAATCAGGAAATAGATGGCCAATACAGCCAGATAGATACATCTGATAATGGGAAAGAACACGCTGAGCACGCCACCTACCACCAACCCCACGACAAACAGCAGGGGGAAAAACTGTCGTGTGGTTGCTGGTGCACCCAGTTTCTTGTTGACCAATGGTTTGAATAGTCCGTATTGGTAGTACATCTTGCGCATCTTGGCGAAAGAGTCGCGTGCCGTGTAGTCAATGACTACATGGGGAATAAGGAAAATCTTACCGCCTCGGTTGATGAGCCGTCCGTTGAACTCATCGTCCTGATTGCGTATAAGATCTGTGTCAAACATACCGATTTTCTCGAACACCTCACGTCTGTAACAGCCGAAAGGCACCGTGTCAGCCTCTTCTATCTCTTTTGCACCTATTTTGTGCATAGAGCCGCCAACGCCGAAGCGGTGGCTCGACGCCAGTGCCACGGCATGGCAGACAGCCGTGTCCTTGGCTGGCATGGTGTTCCATACGCCCCCCACGTTGTCGGCATCCAGCTCATAGAGCTGCTTGACCAGTTCTGAAACATAATTCCTGGGGTACGAGCAGTGCCCGTCAATGCGCATCACCACGTCGCCTGTCGATTCCTTAATGCCCTTGTTCAGCGCGTAGGGTACCACCTTCATCGCATTGTCCAGCAGCCGAATGTTGCTGTACTTCCTTTGCAGTTCCTCAATGATAGCCCTTGTGCGGTCGGTGCTTCTTCCGTCAATAAAAAGCATCTCCAGACTATCTTGCGGATAGTCTTGCTGTACTATCGATTTTATACACCTCTCTATAAACTTCTCCTCGTTATAGACAGGGCATATTATTGAAACCTTACAGACGGTCATTCTTACACTTTTTTGCGTTACCTTTTTTCAATGGGCTTGCAAAGGTACACATTTTTTCCCAATTGCCAAACTTTTTCCGTAACAAAGAGTCTTTATCCTAACAAAAAAGGCAAAAAACATCAACCCGTTTCGCAAAAAGCAATCAGAAACTTGTCAAATACATGGGATTACTTCAGTAGTTCCATGTATTGTTCGTAGCTGATGTGCCTACCACCCATGGAAACGAAGAGGGGCCTTTCAAACTGACAGTCGATAAATCGTCCGTTAATGGCTTCCATAGCCTTGGCCAAATGGATGAGGGCCAGTTTCGAGGCATTAGGAACCAGCGAGAACATACTTTCACCGAAAAAGGCCTGACATAGCGTAACGCCATAGAGTCCGCCCACAAGCCGCCTGCCAAGTGCCGTCTCTGCCTTTTCCCAGACTTCCACGCTGGCAGCATAACCATAGCGATGCAGCTTAGTGTAAGCGGTGATGATGTCGGGACCGAGCCAGGCTCCTTCTTGTTCATCGCGTCCTTGTGCCCGGGAACAGCCGTTGATGACTCCTTCAAAGTCTTGGTTGATGGTTACTTCATATTTCTGTTGTCGCAGGAGTCGCCTCATGGAGTGGCTGATGTGAATCTCGTTGGGGAAGATGACATACCGGTCGAGCGGACAGTACCAGTGTGGCTCGTACCCCTCGTTGAAGGCGTACCAAGGGAAGAAACCGTTGCTGTAAGCCAGCAGCAGGCGGGAGAGTGACAAGTCGCCGCCCACGGCTACCAACCCGTCATCCTCACCGCTATGTGGGTCAGGAAACCACAGCTCGTTGTCTAATTGCCAAACCGACATGTTTGTTCTTAATTTGCAATGGACAATTGAGAATTGTTGACGGAAACAGTCACGTTGCCGCCATTCTTCAGATTGCCGAACAGTATTTCACGCATCAGCAGGGGCTTCAGCCGTTGGGCAATGACGCGGTCCATTTCGCGCGCACCGTATTCTGGCGTAAAGCCTTCGTTGAGCAGCTGGTCGAAAGCCTCGGCGGTGAGCGTCATTGTCACTTGCTTGGCTTCGAGTTTCGCTTCGAGTTCGCGCAGCTTCTTCTTCAGAATGAGCGTGGCCATCTGGCGGTCCATGTCGCGGAACACAACGGTTCCTGAGAGACGGTTGAGAAATTCGGGCTTGAAGGTCTTCTTTACCTGTTTCATCATGGCTTCTCCACGGCTCACGGTGCCGTTGAAGCCGATGCTGGCCTGCGAGGCATACTGCGCTCCGGCATTGGAAGTCATGATCAGGATGACGTTACGGAAATCGGCCTTGCGACCTTTGTTGTCAGTCAGGCGGGCATAGTCCATTACTTGAAGCAGGATGTTGTAGATGTCCTGGTGTGCCTTCTCTATCTCGTCGAGCAGCAGCACGCAGTTGGGGGTCTTGCGGATGGCATCAGTCAGCAGTCCGCCGTCCTCGTAGCCCACATATCCGGCAGGTGAGCCGATGAGCTTGGCCACGGTGTGCTTCTCGGTGTATTCGCTCATGTCGAAGCGCAGCAGCTCAATGCCTAACTCCTTGGCCAGCACGCGGGCCACCTCGGTCTTGCCCACGCCTGTAGGACCGACGAAGAGCAGCGAGGCCAACGGTTTGTTGTCTTCCAACAGGCCTGCGCGCGACATTTGGACGGCCTCCACAACTTGACGGATGGCTTCGTCCTGACCGTATATTTGTGACGACATCTGGTCGTTGAGGGTAGCAAGTCGTTGGTAGTCATCCTCTTCCGCCACCGACAGAGCCTCCACCTTGCAGGTCTTCGACAGCACGTCGGCAATGTCGGCCTTCGTTATAGATGAAGCATGTTGCTCTTCACTTTCTTTTGCCGCTCCCGCTTCGTCTATCAGGTCAATGGCCTTGTCGGGCAGGAAACGGTCGTTGACATACTTTGCACTGGCCTCCACGGCAAAGGTGACAGCATCGTCTTCGTACTTTACTTGATGGAACTCTTCGTACCGTGGCTGCAGTTGCCTGAGGATATGCTTGGCCTCGTCGATGGTCGGCTCTGGTATGTCAATCTGCTGGAAACGGCGAGTGAGCCCCTTTGAACGCGAAAAGTGGCGGTTGTACTCTTCGTAAGTGGTGGAACCAATGAAACGTATTCTGCCAGCCTCCAGGTATGGCTTGAGCATGTTGGAGGCATCCATGGCCCCTTCGCCGATGGCTCCGGCCCCAACGAGCGTATGGATTTCGTCAATATATACTATATTATTATTGCCTTCAGCCTGTATGCCGTCCATAATCATCTTGATGCGGTTCTCGAAGTCACCGCGATACTGCGTGCCGGCCAGGAGCGTTCCCATGTCAAGCTGGTAGATGCGGCTGCCTTTCAGACGAGGGGGCACCTGGCCTTCCTCGATGAGTCGTGCCAGACCCCAGACGAGGGCAGTCTTTCCCACGCCCGGTTCCCCCACGTGCAGCGGGTTGTTCTTGTCGCGCCGGCAAAGCACCTGAATGGTGCGCCTGAGTTCTGCTTCCCGTCCGATGAGCGGGTTCTTGTCTTGGTAGAGGTCGTTCATGCAGGTGACGAGCTGTTTCCATGCTTCATGGACATTATCCTCTCCCGTCTCTTCCCTCAAGCTGTCCTCAAACTCATAGTTGCTGATAAGCTGGCTGATGAAGTTGCTTTCCTTGTCACCAAGCGCTTCCTTCAGCAGATAGCAGGCCCACGACTCGTCCTGTTTCAGCAGGGCCGTTACAAGGTGAGGAATGTCCACCTCTTCGGCACTGCTGCCCATCACCTGCAGGCAGGCTAATCCTACCACCTTTCCAAACAGGAAAGACGGCTCAGGGACATACTCCTGGCCTTCCGGTATTTTCTCCATTTCGGACATCTTCTCAAAGAGCCGGTCGTACAGTTTTTCTCGTTGACAGAATATTCCGAGTACATGTGAGAAAGTCTCTTCTTCCAGCAAGGCTAACAGCAGATGTTCGGGCGTAACGAACTCATGTCTTTCTTCCTTGCAGAAATCCACCGCAGTCTGCATGACTTCTGTAGCGCGTTCGGTTTGTTTGATATCTGGCATATTGCTTATTCTTCATCTGGTTCAACGGTCAGGCGGAGCGGGAACCCGTGTTCCCGTGCCATGTTAGTCGCTTTGTTTGCCTTCGACGTGGCAATGTCGTAGCTATAGATGCCTACCACGGCCTTGTCGGAATGGTGTACCTGCAACATGAGTGCGTTGGCATCCTCTTCACTCTTCAGGAACACCTGTACCAGTATTTTCACCACAAACTCCATGGTGGTGAAGTCATCGTTATATATAATAACCTTGTACCGGCGCGGCTCCCTCAGGTCGGTGCGCTGCCGTTCACGTAGTTGTGACTGTTCTTTTGCCATGTAGATGCTGTTTCTTTTGTTTTTATTGAATGGTATAACGCAGGTTCCCGCTCAGGGCGTTGCTGCGGACGGTGAGTAGAATGCGGTAGAGGGGCTTCTTCTGCCATGCATTAACGATGATAGAGTCATCAATTTGAATTTTCTTCACGTCAGCTTTCAGGCGTGACGAGTTGTACTTAAGCAAGTGGGTTCCTTTTGTGGAAGTGATGCTGATGACACCGTTTCGCTCCACACGGGTTGGGCCATAGCTGATGAGTACCAGCTGTGTAGGTCGTTGGTATTGCTGTAGATGGTAGTTGTCGGTTACTACGACATTGCGCCCGCGATTGAGCCTTACGGTGCGCCTCCACTGGCGTAATGCAGCCTCTTGCGGATAGGCTTCTGTGAGGTCAAGAGAGAGACTGGCATAAAGAGGCTCATTGTCATAAGAAAGAATGGTGGCATGATACTGCTTGCCAGCTTTCTGTTCCATGCCGTTGACGAGCGGCACGTTGTGGTATGCCGACCGCATGTGCAAATGCTCATAGCGGTGGGTGGCAGCCTGTGCAGTATAGGTGCCACGTCCGATATCCACAATGAGTGGCTCGCCATCGGCATACACCACGAAGTTGCCCACGTCGTTATGGTTGTGCTCTTCAGCATTATGACCACCTTTCATAGCTACAAAGAGCCCTTTGGTGGTGCCTGCAGCGCTACGTGCTGTGAAAATCTGAAGGGTGGGCAGATAGTTATCGCGAAGTAGAGGTTCTGAAGGTTGTACCTCTTTGTATGTCTGGATGTTGGAGATGAACAGCAGTTCTCGTGACAAAGAAGGTATCTCTTGATTGGAGAACATGGTCTTTGTCTCGTTATAGATGTTCACATCGTTGGCAATTTTAGCTGCAAGCCCCAGCAGGTCGCCGTCGTTCAGATAGCGTCCTAAGGGAAAGAGAATATTGGTGTTAGGCCTGAAGAAGGTTGGCGCATCAGCGAAGTTGACAAAGGTATTGGCCGACACGTAGGTGGCAAATACATAGCGCGACATTTTCCGGAATTTCTCGTCAGTACCCATTGACAGTCGGTTGTCAGTGGCCAAAGAGAGTAGTTGCATGCATTGTGAGAACGAGGCAGTTGCCCTGTCCCAGTAAAAAATGCCCTCGTTGCATCCGCCGTCATCGGGATAGTCCTTGTAAAAAGTGCTCAGACAGCTGATAATCTCACTGACGGCTTGCACTTGGCGCGAACGGTCAGGCTCGCACAGCAGGACGCATGACAACCAGTTCTCACAAATCCAGGTGTTCCAGTTGCTGGTGCTGTGTTTCCACCAGTAGTCTTCGGCCAATACAGGAATGATGACCCTGCGGATGATTTCCTGCCGCATGTCTTGGCAAATACCCTTTTGGCGCTGCTCCAGTTGGTCGTGAAGCATATAGATAGTCCACGCTATGAGGTTTGCTGTCTCGGCATTGAAGAGGTCAACCACTTGTCGGCCGGGTTCTGGGTGGTCGAGCGGATAGTGAGCGGGAATGCCCCACCACGTTTCGGTCTTGAAGTATGCGAGACCTTTAACGATGTCGGGGATGAAACGTCCCTTTTGTTCCATAATTTCTGCCATTACGAGATTTGACAGTTGTTTGCGCAGTACAAAACAGGGACCTTCGTAGTTGGTGCGGTTGCCGTTTTTCTTGAATTCCGCAAACAACGCTGGTGAGGGACTTTGCCATTTGCAGTTTAGATATCGTTCTGCAAATGAAATATATGCCTTGCGCATCTCCGCTGGTACATGCTGCTGCCAATAGCTGTCGGTAGCACGGGGAACGGGAGTGAAGGCTTGTGGTTGCACCAATACCTGATTGAGGGTGGAGGAGGGGAGGGCGGGGAACGAGGCGCTCTGGGCGTGACAAATGCCAACAGCCAGTAGCCAACAGCCAATAATTAGTTTATAATTCATAGTGTTGAAAATAGAGAGATGTACATGGAGCGAATCCGTTCGGGTGAGAACAGCTTCTGAACCTTCTCGAGGTCAACAGGTGTGCCGATGGTGGACTGTATGGCTTTGACGAAACCAGTATAGTCTCCATAGCGGAATGTCTGGTAGCCCTGTATGTCCTTCAGATAATCGGCTATGCGTACGCGTTCAGACATGACGACGGGGGTATTGTGGAGCAGTGCTTCAAGGGCTACATAGGAGAATGCCTCGTATTTTGATGGCACTACCAGAAGCGAGGCTTGGGCATAGAGGGCATCCAACTGCTCGTCGGTGATATTGGTATGCTGCAGGAGGTCGTTGCGCTGTGGTAGCTGTCCTTTGCCCACACAATGTATCTGATACAGGTCTGGGGGGATATGTATGAGATGTTCACTGCCCTTCACATGATTGTCAAGGTTACCTACGAAAAGTATCATATTGGGAATTTTGTCCTTTGGTTTCCCCTTAGCTAAAGTCGAAAAATGAGGAATGCGCACCACGTGGTGATGGAAACGGCTGAAATATGCCGTGTCTTCGTTGTTGATGGTGACTACCGTATTGGTACGGCGGGCAAATGGACGGATGAACACGTTGAAGAACAGCTTCCCGAAAAACGGATGCTGCAAGCAATGGAACGGGTGCCAATGGGGCGAGTAGATTATTTTTTTTCGGTAATGTAATGCCAGCAGCAGCGCCTGAGTGGTGCTCAAGGCTGTGTATCCGTTTATTTGAATGATGTCAGCCTGTTGTATGGCTTTCTTGATGGCTCCCCACCGATAGATGTTGTGAAAGAGGGGAATTTGCAAAAGTGGCAGATCCTTGCCAGGAAGGACTTCATACCCAGCAGTCTCATGGAACATTTGTTCCATGATGCAGCAATAATTCTCAATGCCTCCCTTTCCATGGCTGGTTTCGCGTAGGATAAGTATCTTAGTCATAGGTTGCTATTTCTTAATCAAGAATGTGTGAAGCTCAGGTCGGCAGTAGAAATACAGACTCCGTAGGAATAACGCGTACCGCTTATAGCCCATAGCCCTGTACAGGCTCTTGAAGAGTAGTGCCACCATCCGGCGTTTCTTGTCTAGATTGCTCATGTTACGAATGTTCTGCCGGTCGCCACCTTCGTGTCCAATCATTCCTTTCTTGCGGATAATGTCGTAGAAGCTGTTTTTCTCGGTTGAAAATGGGTTGTCGTAACGTGTGCCACTTTCTATCAGTCCATGATAGAGACGACGATGGAAAGACTCAATAGGGTTTCCGTTGTCGAAGCAGGCGTATGAATAGGGCTGTTGAATGTACAGGTCGAACAGTTCCTGTTGGCTGACGATGGCTTGTCTATAGATATTAGAGGCAAGTATCAGATCGTCGTATTCTTTCAGGTTCTCAATACGTTTTCTGCTGATGATGCCTTGTTTCATTTTTTGGTAGTCGTAACCGGCAAAGTGAATAAAGACCAGAGGATCCTCACGCTGCGGGTTATCGTTGGTGCGGTATCTGACCATGAGTTGTCCGTTTTTGCAGAAAAGTTCCCGTTCAAAGAAGTTCCATGGTGCCATGTTCATTCCTAAATGATGGAAGACATAAAGGTGCTCACATCCTAGGAATCCCGGCATCCAGTCCATCCACTTCTGGTCGGTGAAGTTGCCTGTACTACGGTCTTCAAAGCAGTTGTCGTCAAGCCGTTTCCTCCACCACGACAACAGGGTCGCAGTAAGCTGGGTGCTGCGCATGCCACAGAATCCGAGATTGAAGATGCCATTGACGTTCATGGCCCATTCGGGATGCTCGCCGTTGTAATCCACATGGATGCCTGCAATCTGAGGCGTCAGTGTGACTTCGTAGTTGTTAAGCCTATGATATATTTCATCGACGGGAGAGAAGATGAAGATATCAGGGTCAAAATAGATGGCTTTCTGATATCCTCTCTCAAACACGTATTGGAAACAGGCGGGTTTGATTGCAGTACAGAATTCCGTTAGGTTGTATTTGAAAGACATGTCTATCCATGCCTCATCTGTATATTTTAGCACCTTCTTGGTGATGATGACATTACTGGGTAGTTCCGTAGAGAAATCATCGAAGGTGTCAGCTACGAAAATGTAGAAGTCAATGTCTGGGTTGTGCTGGTGAAGTGAATTCTCCAAAATCTTTCCCAGACCTATATAGTTCTTTGCTACAATGGTAAAAGCGCAATTGTTCATATCTTTCGTATTATGCATTTGACTTGATTACTTTTGCAGGACAGCCGGCGGCAATGCAGAATGGTGGTATGTCGTGAGTGACAACGCTATTGGCAGCGATAATACTACCTTCGCCAATCTCAATACCAGACAATAGAGTGGCTTTGTCACCTATCCATACGTTATTACCTATTTTGATGGGACCTTTGGAGCTAATTGGACGACTGGAAGGAGGTTCCTTCATCTGTTCTAGGCTGTTATTACCGTGGCTGTTATCATCAATGGTAACCCAGCGGCCCGTAAGCACACCATTGCCAATGATGATGGAACTGGCACAGGAGATGTGGTTGTACTCTCCGAAGTCGCAGTCTTTGCCAATCTCCAAATGGGGTGCAGGCTTATTGGCACGTTTCCATGCTGTCAATACACCATGACGCCCGATTTTTGTCATGTCACCAATGGAGATATACTTTCCGCCCACTAACTCAATTTTGCGAAAGAATAGGACACCTTTCCCTGCCTGTCGGAGATTGGCGGCAATCCATTGTGAATAGAAAAAACTGCCAGCCTGCTGCACCTTCCTATGGACAGGAAAACTGTAGATTAGGTTCAGAATTCTGAACACCAAGCGTATCGGCTTTTCAAAACAAAGTCTGAGATATCTTCCTTTAGTCATGTCCTTTTGCTAATTAGTTGATTGTAAACCTGATATATCTGTTCAGTGTTGCTCTCAATGGAGTATAGCTCTTTGGCCTTTTCTTGAGCAGCTTCCGCTATCAACAGGTATTCGTCGGCAGATAGATGGCACACCTTTTCCATATTGTTGACCATTGTTTGGAGGTCATCGAAGAGGAAACCTCCTGTTACGCTAAGTATTTCTTTGGTGCCAGCAGTATTCCTGCCTATCACGAGACAGCCGTTGAAACAGGCTTCGGCTGTCATCCTACCAAAACCTTCACTCCTACTGGCCACTAATAATGCTGTGGCTTCAGCCATGAGTGGACGTACGTTGCTCACATGTCCTAGGAAACGAATATTATCCTTGCAGGTCTTTTTGTCAATCATTTTCTTCAGTCTATTGAGATAGGCGGAATCGCCTTGTCCCGCAATTCGGAGTTCATATTCAGGGTGATGCTCATAAAAACGTGAAAACGCCTCGATAACATCCTCATATCCTTTTCCTGGAACAATGCGGCAGGCACAGAGGAAGTATGGCTGTTTCTCATGTTTCAGGATGGTGCTGTCCTTAGGGTATATGCCGTTATATATAGTTTTGGCCTTCGGCATGCCCTGTAGATGGAAATAAGAACGCAGGTCGTCGGTAATCGTGATGATGGCATCTGAACGACGGACAAAGCGTTCGTAACTCTTTTTTGAAGGTACAAACATCCATCCGAAATCCTTATTCTGATACTCACGGATATGAAGAATATGCGGAATGCCTGCTTTCCTCGCTACGGTCAATCCCTCACGGATGATACCAACGTTGGTATGGATAATGTCGGGCTTTTCTTTTCTGACAATTTTCTGTAGTTCAAAGTACGAGGACACCTTCCGTAGATACATCAGCAGCCCCGACAGGCAAATCCGTAAGAAATGCAGTATGCTTGTTGGCTTGTGTAATGAGGTGGCAGTCAGTGTCGTCTGGTAAAAAGTAATATGATGCTCTTGGAGGTATCTGAGTAGTTCCTCTCCATGGTGGTCGTTGCGTGGTATCACGACGATGGGCTCAACACCATAAGCAGCTAACCCCTCTATCATGTTGAGAAAGGAGATTGTCGCACCACCCATGATGGCTCTGTTGAGGATATATAATACTTTTATTTTCATCACAGCCACGTCTTTCCTTGTTCTTTTTCTTTCTTACGCGACTCCTTGATGCTGCAGGCCTTACCCAATAGCCAGAAAGAATCATAGGCGTAAGTACCTGGAATATACTGACATCGCCAGAGATCATAGACATAGCAGCGCAGGAATAATCTTAGCCACTTGGCAACGAAACGAGGGAATGACAGGTTGATGTTACTGGCCAGCAGAAGCATGTCACGTCTCAGCATATTTCGGCGATAGACCTTTACATTGCCATATACCTGTCGGTCATGGTACATCTTTGCCTTGGGTACGAAGCGGGTGGTTCCCAGACCGTGATAGACCATGCGCTGGTAGTAGTTGTTGTCCTCGCTATATTGGAAGAACAGCGGGTTGAAACCGCCTACCTTCTCAATGAGTTTGACTGGCATCAACCAACAGGCAGCACAAATCTCCTTGGCTGGACAACAATCGGGGAGTTTGTCGCCCATGATGTTTTCTTCTGTCAGTTCTCTGCTCGCTTTCAGTATGGCTCTACCGAACATGAAGTCGAGCTTTGTTCCGTCACCATTGTAGTGAGCAGGTGTCATCAGTGACTGTCCATCAGTTTCCTGGAGCAGCAATTGCAACGCTTTTGGATGCAGTGCAGCGTCTTGATTCAGCAGTAGTACGTATTCTGCTTCATGCTTCAAGGCATAACGTATGCCGACATTATTGGCCTGTCCGAACCCCCAATTTTTATCTTGTGGCAACCAGACGGCATCAGACCAATGGGTGGGTACATGTTCCCTCGTCCCGTCTGACGACAGGTTATCTACCACGATGGCTGTTACAGGAACGGTACTCTCCCTAAGGCTTCCGAGACAACGGTCAATCCAGTTGCGCCGCATGGCATTATAAGTAACGATAATGGCAAATATCTTCATATTTTGAATTGGTATTTGAACAGATAGCAGCAGAAAATGGTAGCCGCCAGTGCCATGGTGGTATAGTGACCGGTAAATGGCCATGCAAACAATCCACGAGTAAAAAAGGCCACGGCGATGACAAGGATGAAGACTTTATTGAAGGTCATCTCCTGACAGTAGTATTTCAAATAGAAGATGCCTGCAGCAAGTAACAGGAAGAAGAATATATAACCGAACCAGCCGAGGTCAAGATACAGTTCGCCTCCGAAAGTGTCGAAGACGTTGACAATAATGTTGCTCGACAGGTGGGAAGTGATGGCTTCGTAATGTGCCGCCATGTCGTAGGTGTTTCCGGTCATCTTGGAGAACAGGGGGAAGATACGGTCAAAGCTCGCAGGTGCATCGCCGCCCTTGACAAACATCGTGCAGAAGTTGTTGATATGTTGTCCGGCATAGCCGTAGATGGACTCAAATGGATCACGCCCAACCGACATGCCGTCGAAACGGGCAAAGGTGATGGAAAGAAATAGAAAACCTGCTAGTCCACCGAAGATGGATACGATCAGCGTTATAACACGTTTCACACCCTTTGACAGATACTGATAGAAGTAGCTGTAAAGAAGGAAGAAGTCGAAAGCCCAGTAGATCATGGCTGCACGTCCGGCCATGATAATGGCAATGATGGCTTGTACGATGGATGCTACCAAGATGCCTCCCCTAAGATATATGGGACATTTCATAAAGGCTTTCATATAGAACCAGAAGAAAAGTGCCAAAGTAGGAAAGGGTGTTGAGATGAAGATACTCGGCAATAATAGGAAATAATTGGCACTATCGTCACCACCAGCAGCCAGGTCCTTGTAATGCTCTCCACGAACTTCGGCCATGTCCATGACAAGTGCCTCGATGATATCTGGAGCCTTCGCGATAATCATAATAAACGAAGACAGCGTCATGAGGATGAAGAAGGAATAGAGCATAGGCTTCTTAATAGGGGGATGCTCGTGTAGCGGAACCCTCGATATCAGGTGTAGTGGTATGAGTACCATGGTCCACTGAAAACAAAACAAGAAGAGTGTGGGGAGTGTGATGTTGCACTCGTTGATGCCATAGTCGTCGTAGAGATCCTTGACGTCGATGATGATGGCGAAGAACGATATGATGATGAGCAATGTCGTAGCAGCTAGATCCATGTTCCACGTCTTATGCTTGCTCCATATATAGGCAAACACACAAAGAAAATAGATGAATGGAATGACTATCATGGCTTGCTTGTCTGTTTATTGAACTAAGAGGGTTCTTAACGAGAGGACGTCTTTCCAGCCCAGCAGGAGGGCCTTGGTCTGACGCACGAATAGATGACGGTAGGCAGGTATCATGGCATCGGCCAGATAGCCTGCGGCCACGTTACTGGCAATGGCTACAAAGGCAGCGGCCATGATGCCATAGCGCGGCAGGAGCAGATAGTTGAGCACGACGCAGACAATGCAGCCGAAGCCGTCACGCAGAATGGCATAGCGCTGCAGACCTTCCGTTACGAGCATGGCACCCGCCGTGTTCGACAAGGCTACGCTGGCGGCTTTGAACGACATCACCTGCAGGATTGCCACGGCTGGCAGATAGGCTTCGCCAAAGGTCAGTAAGATAATCCAATATGACAGCATCGACGTGACAGCAGCTGCTAATAACGACAGCCAGAGAGACAGGTTCATGAACTGCTGACCTTTCTTTACGTATTCCTGTTCGCTCTGCTCGCGGGTTCTTACCAGCACGGGAGTAATGGTCTGGGCCAGCATCATGGGGATATAGAGTAGCACCTCCACGAAACGTGATGCCACCGAGAAATAACCCACCGACTCCTTATTGATCATCTGGCCTATCATGACCTGGTCAATGCGCTGATAGACGATGACCGCCACGTTCGTCAGTAGTAGCGGGAACGACTCTTTCAGCAGGAATAGGGCATACTTCCGTTCATACCGCCACTCACTGATGCGCCCTACTTTGACGCGGTAGGCCATCCAGTAGCCGCTGGCCAGCAGGAGTCCGTCGAGCGTATAGGCCACGAGGAACCAGGTCAGTGAGGCACCAAGCAGCAATAGCAGCACCTTGATGACAATACCGAGAAGTGTCCGGCTGATTTCTGCCTTTACCACGTATTCGTTCTGGACGATGGCCAAGAAGTAATTACGGATGACTCCGAACGAGTTGAGTATGATGGTCAGCGAGTAGATGGCAACCAAGGTGGTGGTATAGGCATCGGCATCCATCTGCCAGGAGGTGAGAATGACTAACGCCATGAAGAGCAGGCTGAACAGTATCTTCAGCCCGAAGGCGGTGCCGATGATGGTCTGGTAGTCTTTTTCCTTTCGCGCTTCTTCACGCACCTCAATGGCATCGAGACCGAAGGCAGAGAACGTCATAAACAAAAATACATAGCTGATGACGTAGTTCATCAGCCCGTATTGCTCAGGTCCTAAGTAGCGTGCTACCAGAATCCCCACAATGAGTCCGCTCACAAGATTGGCTATTTTGCCCAGTACCGCCCAAAACAAGTTTTGCACAATTGCCTCTTTCGTCTCCGAAAGATGTAACTTGCCGGTGATGTATTGTAACAGCCTCATGCGTCAGGTGTATCAGAATGCGCTAAAAAGTGAAATGCAGGTCTTTCCTCACAATGTAGAATGCCGTTCCTAAGAATGTGAGTATCAGCATTCCTGCTACGAACAGCATACGCTTTGGACCGGCTGGCTTGATGGGTACCGATGCACCTTTCACTACCGTAAACACCGGCGTGCGCTCTTGCAGCTTGGCCATGGCAGCCTGCAGCTGAACGTTCAGCGTGCTGTATGTCTGGAACTTCAGTTGCATGTCGTTTTCCATGTCGTCACGCTTGGCCCTGTAGCTTTCCAGCACGATGTCCATGTTGGCATCAGCATAGCTGCCGTAGCGTTGACGGGCTTTCTCGTATTCGTGCTTGGCATCGGCCACTAACTTCCGGTAGTGCTCCACGTCCACACGTGCCTTGTTGGTACGGTATTCGGTGATGAATTCCTGCAACTGCGTGGTCAGCGAGTCGGCTACGGTCTTGCAGATGAGCGCATCTTGTTCCTTGGTGTTAATGGTAATGAGACCCGTCTTCTTGTCAATATTGATGGTGATGTTGTTTCTTATCGCACCCGCTATCTTGTCTTCGTCTCTCGACAGGTTATAGGGGTTGGGCTTGGCTGAGCCACTGCCTTTGTGAGTATCCTCATCTTTGGGAAGCAAGTTTTTGAGCCAGCTAAGCGGATAGTTCCACCACGCCGTCTTTTGGTGGCTCTTCAGGTAGTCGTGGTAGCTCGCTTTTATTTCTCCGTCTTGAGTTTCCACGGGAATGTCAAACAGCATCACCACAAATCTGTTATCCTCCATCAGGTCAGGGTAGAGCAGGGGCGTAATAGCGTCGTTGGTCTGCATGTCGTTCAGGTTGAAACCCAGCGATGAAGCAATGTCGCCCAGTGTCCCCCCGCCTAAGCTGCTTCCCATTTCCGGTGCCAGTTTAACTTCTGTGGTATAGTAGCGTGGCAGACTGAAAATGTAGATACACGATAGCACGAAGGCAATGGGCAGTGTCTTGAAGAAGAGCTTTTTGTTCTTCCATGTCTTCTGAATGATGACCCTGAGGTCAATCACTTCGGGCTTCTTCTTTGTTTCTTCCATGGCTGTTTACTTTAGCAGGTTCGCAATAGAGGCTATCATCGTGGCAATGGAGGCGGTGCTGGTACCGATGGACATGATTTCAGGCAGCGTCAGACGGCTGTTTTTCGGTTTGCTCGGCACCACAATCTCGCAGCCTGGGCGTATCTCCGTGCCGTAGCCGATGCGGGCCACCGTACCGTTCATATATATAATATAGGTGTGGCTCTTCTTGGCGCGGTTACCCCATCCGCCGGCTTGGTTGATGTAGTATTTCACGCTCTTGCCGTCGCGGTAGGCCACGGTGTTGGGGTACATCACGTCGCCGCTTATCTTCACCGTGCCCGAATACTGCGGCACGATGATGCGGTCGTTCTCGCGCAGCACGATGTCCTCGTCGCCGCCGGGGTTGGCCATTGCCTGGTCCAGGTGAATGCCCACCCAGTAGGTGGTGCCCAGGTCAAGCTTCGTCACGTCCAGCGTGTCGCGGTCACCGCTCTGTGCCTGCACCATCTTCAGCACAGTCTGCATGCGCAGGCGTTCGTCGTCGGTGATGCGGCGCTCCAGTCGGGCACCTTCGGGATAGGCTGTCGAGGTGAGTCCGCCCGACTGCTTGATGACCTCGCTCAGTCGCTGGTTCTTCTTGCTGAGTGTGTAGGTGCCCTCGAAGTTCACCTCACCCTCCACGCGGATGTTCTGCTGTTTGATGTAGCCCGGGCTGGTGCGGACATATACCTCGTCGTATGGCTGCAGCTTGAATGCCTGCTCGCCGTCAATGACGAAGCCGTCCTTCAGCCCGAAGCTGAAGGTGTGGGCAATGGTGTCTGATGCCGTAGTGGCCAACGGGTTCTTCAGACGGCGTGCCACATCGACCTTGACGATGGAGGCGGCATCGGTCAGGCCGCCAGCCTGCAGCACGAAGTCTTCAAGCGTCTCGTTGTCGGCATATTTATAGACGCCGGGGTTGCGCACCTCGCCGTGTATGGTCAGCGTCTTCTCTTCCTGCATGTCCTGTTTGCTGGGGACGAAGAGCACGTCCTCGTTTCTCAGCGCGATGTCAGCCGAGGTGCCAGCCAGAATGCCCTGCAGGTCAACCGACAGCACTTCCAGCGTGCGGTCGGGCTTCATGCGGTGCATGACGGCATGGGGCGTGAAGGCCTCCTCGGTCACGCCCTCTGCACTCTCAATGAGCTGGCGCACGCTTTGTATGTCGCCGCCCACCTGGTACATGCCGGGACGGAACACGGCTCCCTTCACCTCTACCATGTTCGAGAAGCGCGGCAGGATGGAGTCAACGCTCACCGAGTCTTCGTCGCTCACGGGGAAACGGGCCATGTCGAACTCGCTGACGTTATACACCGAGTACTGTGAGCCGGCCTTTCGTACGATTCTTACCGACTTCTTATAGGCATCGCCCGTAAAGCCGCCGGCATAGTTCAGCAGGGCGCCTACGCTCTCCGTCTTCTTCATTTCGTAGAACATGGGGCGCTTCACCTTACCTGTGATGTTGACCAGACTCTCGTAGGGGCCTACGATGATGACGTCGTTGTCAGCCAGTCGCACGTTGCCGTTCTGGTTGCCGTTCAGTATGTAGTCATACACATCGACCGTGGAAATCTGGCGGTTGTTCCTAAAGACCTTGATGTTACGCAGCGTACCAATGTCGCTGATGCCGCCTGCCATGTAGAGCGCGTTGAACACGGTGGAGAAGGCCGACAGCGTGTAGGTGCCCGGTACGTTCACCTCACCCATCACGTTGACGATGATGGTCTTCGTCTGGCCTACGGTCAGGCGTATCTGCGAGTCCTGATAGCGGGCGCCCAGTTGTGAGCGGAGCCTTGCGTTAGCCTGCCCCACGGTGAGACCCGCCACGCTGACGGGGCCGAAGCCCTCTATCTGTATGGTGCCGTCAGGCGAGACGGTACTCTGGAACGACTTTTGTGACGCTCCCCACACATCGACGTTCACGGCGTCGCCGGCACCCAGCGTGTAGTTCTGCGGGGTGGCTATGTTCATGGTGGGCTCGAAGGTTAGGTTCTTGTTGTTGAAGATGTCACGGCCGAACACCCTTCTGCGGTTCCTGTTCAGTACCTCTTCCTCAATGCGCAGACGTTCCATTTCCACCGAGTCGGGCAGAAAGGCGTTCATCTCGCTGTTCATCATCATGTATTCCGGGTCGTTCTCGTCGTAGGTGTTGGGCACCCTGACCGACGGGTCGGCAGAACGCCTGTGGGTGGTGGTGTTCGGGTTCACTTTCTCCTGGCCGTTGTTCTGGCGCAGCCGGGTGTTGTTGGGGTCGGTGGTAATGTTCACCACGCCCAGCCCATGCTGGTTGGCTTGTGCCTCGTATTTCTTACGCAGCCGTTGCAGCTGGTCAATCTTCACGCCACGTTGCATCAGCTTGGTTACAATCTGTTGCTGGCTGGCGCCCTGCTGCCGCTGCTCCATTACGAACTGAATGATCTGCTGGTCAGTCATTGTCTGGGCCATGGCACCTGTGGCCAAGGTCAGCAACACCCATAAAGAGAGTATATATCGTTTCATTTTGTTACTTATTATATATAATTATCCATATTTATTAACCCCTATTTCGTGGAAATATTGTTATTCATGGCATTTTTTTTGGAAAATATTTTGAACTTTGGCTGAATATTTGTACTTTTGCCCCGCAAAACGTTCAACGCTTAACGCTTGGCCAAACCGGGGATGACTGGATTTGACGGCAAGATGAGATGGTACGTAAGCACGCGGAGGCTCGTTGGCTACCTCCTAAAACTGAGTGAACAGAAAATTAATTGGCAACAACAAGTATGCTCTCGCTGCTTGATCGAAGCACAGTAGATCATTCGCTTAATTTCCTTACAAGGTGAGGAAACGAGACGTCGCTCCGAGGATGTTGTTCCGAATCCGGAGATTCAGCGGCGCAGGTTAAATCGGAAATAGCCTTTACTGGCCTCGCTGTGAGGGTGAAGTTTTAGAGGATAAGGCGTCGGTTGGTGGTCCAGGTCTTGCCGTCGCACGAAAACCGAAGGCTGGAATAAGCGTGTAGAAAGCGTATGGTTTCCTTGTGCGGACGAGGGTTCGAACCCCTCCATCTCCACTTCGTTATTGTAACTGTACAATTTAATTATTGTGAAAAATCATTTGGTATGAGACACGGACTTTTCCTTGTAGCATCATTGCTGCTACTCTTTACGCTGAACAGTTGTGAGAAAGTGGTTATCGACGGTCAGTCTTCTGCCGACGGCGAAACGGCGGGCAGCGTGGTCATTTCGGTGGAAGGAGTAGAATCTTATATCAATGGTGACGACACGCGCAGCACACTCCCCATCGAGCAGGTCTGTACCCGCCTCTGCTTTGCTGTCTATCAGGGCGGCAGCCGTGTAAAGTACGACAACCAGAAGCTGGGCGACAGCGACTTCGGCTCTACCGTCATGGCCCTCGACCCCGGCCATTATCAGCTGCTCATTCTCGGTCACAGCGGCAATGCGAACCCCTCAACCACCAAGCCCGAGCAAATCAAGTTTACTAATCTGACAGCGTCGGGCGGTACGGGCTACACCGATACCTTCTACTATTTCGGCGACCTCGAAGTGTCGGCCAGCATGCCCGAGAAAAGCTATACGCTGGAGCGTGCCAGTGCCATGTTCCGGCTCGTCGTCAACGACCGCAAGCCGTCGGCCGTCAAGCGTTTTTATTTCTACTATACCGGTGGCAGTGGACAGCTTGACGTTACCACAGGCTATGGTAATGCCAATTCACAGCAGAAGGTATATTTCGACCTGGATGCCTCTACCGACAACAAGCCCCTGCAGTTCGAGCTCTACACCTTCCCCCATCAGGGCGACCAGAAGGTGACCTTCCGCATTCAGGCGCTCGATGCCGACGGCGAGACGCTTTATTCCCGCGAGATCAAGGCCTCCATGGAGCCGAACTTCATCACCCAGTATTCAGGAAATTTTTATAGTGATTATACCCCCGACGACCCTTCTGACGACCCAGAAGACCCCGTCAGCTCCTCCAGCTCCATCTTCGTCGATACCGAATGGGCTGGGGTAGAGGAGTTTAGCTTTTAACGCTAACGCTAACGTCAACGATAACGTCAACGTCAACGATAACGTCAACGTCAACGTCAACGATAACGTCAACGTCAACGATAACGTCAACGTCAACGCTCCACGCTCAACGCTCAACGCTCCACGCTCCACCCTCCACGCTCCACGCTCCACGCTCCACGCTCAACGCTCAACGCTCCACGCTCCACGCTCAACGCTCCACGCTCAACGCTCAACCCTCAACCCTCAACGCTCCACGCTCAACCCTCCACGCTCCACGCTCAACGCTCCACGCTCCACTCTCAACGCTCCACACTCAACGCTCAACCCTCAACGCTCAACCCTCAACGCTCCACGCTCCGGAGTAGTTCTGCAAGGGCATCCTCAAGCAGCTCGATGACCAGTTCGAAGTCGCTGTCGCCCCCGTAGTACGGGTCGGGAATGGTCTTTTGTTGCGGGTGGTGGCGCAGGTAGTCGGCCAGTTTCACTATTTTCTTCTTGTCCTCATCGTTGCGGGCCAGGCGGCTGACGTCGTACAGGTTCTCGTTGTCCATCACGATGATGTAGTCAAAGCGGTCAAAGTCTTCCCGCCGTATCTGTCGTGCCCGGCTGTCGAAGTGGTAGCCGTGCCTGAGTCCATGTTTGCGCATGCGCGGGTCGGGCAGTTGTCCCACGTGCCAGCTGCCAATGCCTGCCGAGTCGATGAAGAACTCCTCTTCCAGTCCCTCCGCTTCCACTAAGTGTTTCATGATGCCCTCCGCCGCCGGCGACCGGCAGATGTTGCCTAAGCATACAAAGAGTAATCGTTTTTTCGTCATATTCATGCGGGCAAAAGTACATACTTTTCCCGAAAGAGCCAAAAAGTCTTCATGTTTTGTTTTGCCCTTTGCCCGGAAATCCTTAACTTTGTCGGCGTAAAGCAGGAAAAGACAATGAGCAGTACACAGGAAATGACCCAAAAGATATGTTCTTCCACCGCCGCACCAACGGGGTGCCTACTGAAGAAACCGACTTTTGGAAGACAGAGTGCCAGCGCCTGATATCAGCAGCCAACAGCGGTGACGTGCTGGTCACTCCCGGCATTTCCGAGTGTGAGAAGCGCATCAAGAACATGGCGCTGAACGAGGGGCTGCGCCTGATTCACGTGCAGAGCGACCCGATAGGCCCTTACTGGAAGCCGGAGCGCAGCCGTTTCGATGCCTGTGCCAGTGGTTCGCTGCTCATCCTTGCCCCGTGGCCCGAGGACATGCCCGCCTTCGGCAGTGCCTATGCCCGTTTCCATTACCTCAACCAGCTGGCGGAGGCCATTTGTGCCGTCAGCCATTGCACGCAGGTGGCGGTGAAAGGCTTACGCCTTCCACACGGTGGTTAAGAGGTGAAAGGCTTGCGCCATTCACACGGTGGTTATGGCCGTCATGTTTTCCGTTTTGGACAACTTTTTCGTTGCGAAATTACTGAAAGTTATCTAAAAAGTATAACTTTTCCTGTTTTTTCTTGGTGATAGTTGGTGTTATTGCTATCTTTGCAATGTAAATAGAAAATGTTTAGACATAACTTAATCAAAAGATGGTAAATCAGATATACTTAACTTCCGAACAGCTGGACACACTGACGAACCGTGTGACTAAGAAGATTAGTTATCTTAAGCGAATGAGTCGTGAGAGCATGTGGGACCAACCCATAGCATACTGCAAGCAGATTGAGAAGAGTGTGATGGCTGTTGATACGGTGGTGTTAGAGGTGATGGAAGAGAAGGGATTTTTTCAGAATAATTCCTACTTTCCTTCCAACAGCCAAATGACGATGGTCCGCATTTACATTCTGCTGTATTACCGTCATCGTGACGAAGAATTGTATAATGCTATTGTTTTTCCTGCCCTCAAGGAGAATATGGGCACATTTAACGATAAATACCTCAATGACATTCACTCCAGGCTTAATGAAGTCCTGAAGCATGAGGAGCTCATTAGAAAAGCTGTTGTTGAAGGCAAGAAGGATTTGAAGCCAAAGTTCAGCTACAAGAGTCCGAGAAAGGGCGTTTTGGATGAGTTGTACGATGAGTATAACGAGGAGGCTCTGTTTCGCAATCTTGTGCCGATGCTGGAAGCAGCAGGGCAAGATTATCATTGCATTACTGATATTGCCGAGGTGTGGTACAACGCCAAGGATGTTGTCGGAAAGCTCTGGCAGGTAGGCTATCCTGAGAATTACATTGAGCGAATACTTAACAGCCAGGATGTTCAGTTTGGCCAGTCTAATGCCGTTCAGCCGCAACTAATGATGATGTGCGTCTATGCCATGATGCGTTCGGTCAAGAAGTCTGACCACTTCAAAAATGCCATCAGAGAGATGGAACAATTTACCTTAAACTACGGTCATGGAATCCTGAGCCGTTACATGAATGACTGGAAGAATCTTCTCAACAACAAAGCTCTCTTCGACGATTACGACTATGTGGGCGAAGAACCTAAGAAAGAAACTTTTACTTCGGCTGATATTCTGAGACTTCAACAGCGTTTCGAACAGCAGTTGAGCGACATGAAAAAACAACTTAAGGAGAAAGAGACTGAGGTGGAGTCTCTCCGACAGCAGTTAAGTGAAGATGATATAGATGAAGACGGGGATAATACGCCGGTTGACTATGACAATAAGCCCCGACTGGCCTTACTGCTGAAGCTGATGGAAAAGGACGGGCTGGACATCAACAAGAAAGGCATTAAGAAAAAGACCGTTGGTGAGCTGATGGAATATCTGACGGGAATCCCCTGCAAGAGTTGTAAGAATTTCCTGAGCGACACACATGTTGACCGTGACCATCACAGTGAAGTCATCACCAAGTTCAACGGGATGATGCAGTCGCTCGGCATGTCAATCAGGCTATAGCCTTGGGATTTTCCCTGGGATAAAAAATCCTAACCCCTCCTCGGGTTGGGATTTTTTGTTTTTTCTTGGAGGATATGATGTGCTGTTGTAATTTTGTGTCAAAATAAAAAGGTTATGACACAGTATGTAACCAACGAACGATTCACGATGTTTGGCGTGGGCTACGTCAACAGGAAGGGCGTGGCGGTGCTGGCGGCGAGACCCAAGATGACCGTCGATGTGGCCTACACCTATTATTATATCAAGGAGGGCTGGTCGGCGAAGGCTACCGAAGAGCTGCGCCGCATGATTCCTGTCTCGAATAACGACGAACAGCAGACGTTCAAAAAACTGAACTTCGAGACCGTGACCTTTGCCGGGCGATTCAGCTACCGCAACGGCAGCCACCTTATTGAGCGGTCGCCCTTCATGGTGCTCGACGTGGACCACCTGGGCAGCGAGGCAGAGGCACGGCGGGTGCAACAGCTGTTTGTGGCCGACCGCGATGTGGAGACTGCGCTTTGCTTCCTGTCGCCACGCGGCGAAGGCGTGAAGTGGGTGGTCAGACTGCCTGAATGGTGTCTCTGTCTGCCGACGTACCGCGAACAGTTTCAGCAGATGCAGAAGTATGTTGCTTTTACACATGGCATCAGCATTGACGACGGAAAGGACGTCAATCGCACCTGTTACTTGCCATACGACCCTCAGTGCTTTGTCAACGAGAAATATTTACAAAATACTATTTATAAACATGAATAAAAACAGTTTTTCTGACCTCGACCACCTCAGACTGGTGGCTGGTCGCCTGAGTGATGCAGGCATCGACATCACAAGCAACTTTAGCGACTGGGTGGATGTGACGCTGGCCTGCGCCTCACTGGGTGAGATGGCCCGCGAGCCGTACCACCTCATTTGCAGTCAGTACCCGAAGTACTCGCGCGAAGAGTGCGACGCCAAGTTCGACAACTGTCTGAAGACGGGTCGTGGTGTGGTGACGTTGGGCACGCTGATGAAGCTCTGCAAGGACCACGGCATCGACACGTCGAAGCCGCGCGGCCGCCGCATGAAGACCCAGCAGCAGCGTGAGGAAGAACAGCAGAACAAGATGGAGCTGCTCAAAGAGCGTCTCGAGGGCTACGCTCAGTTCCGCTTCAACACGCTGAAGCAGCAGGTGGAAATCAAGGAGCCGTCAGCCGACTGGCGCCCCATGGAAGAGCGCGACCTGCAGACGTTCTACTGCCGTGTGAAGGAAAGTGGTCTGAGCATTCGTCAGCAAGACGTGTTGGCGATGATTCAGAGCCGAGACTTCACCAGCGAGTACAATCCGCTGGCCGACTACCTGGACAGCCTGCCGAAGTTCAACCCCGACGAAAGCCACAACTATCTGCGTGAAATGTTCGTGGAACACCTGGAGTTCGGCGACCCCGAGTGGGAGGACTACTATGACATGGTACTGCAGAAATGGTTCGTCGGCATGGTGGCCCTGTGGCTGGGCATGGTGGACGAGAACCCCATCATGCCCGTCTTCAGTGGTTCACAGCACATTGGCAAGACCTACTTCATTCGCCACATCCTGCCGCCGGAGCTGCGCCGCTACCTCATGGAGCCCGCGCCATCGACACCCGTCGATAAGGACTTCATCATCTCCACCTCCGAGGTGCCGCTGATTTTCCTCGACGAGTTCAGCATCAGCAGCAACATGAAGAGCGATGCCTACAAGTTCCTCATCACGTCGTCCACGTCGAACCTGCGCGATGCCTACGGACATTTCCGCCAGACGCGCCGCCGCCGTGCCTCGCTGATTGCCGCCACTAACCTGCGCCACTTCATTCGCGACGTGGAGGGCAACCGCCGTTATGCCGCCATAGACCTGGCTGGAACGAAGGACCTCCATGACCATCCGCTGCCTTATGCCGGTGCCTATGCCCAGGCACTTTGGCTGCTTCGTGAACAGGGTGTCTCGCCCAAGCCGACCCACGAGGAATCGATGCTGATTTCACAGCATAACAACACGTTCATGGAACCCAATGACTGCGAGGAGGCTCTGCGCGTCTTCCTGCGCAAACCCTCGGAACTGGAAACGGCAGAGTCGCTTACGGCCGGCGACCTGATGCAGGAACTGGGCAACCGCGGTTTCCGTGGACGCATGTTTAATGCCGTGGAGATAGGCAAGGCTATGAAGCGCATGGGATTCGAAGGCTTTAAGTCTGGCGGACACACCAAATACCGTGTTGTCATTGCCGACTATGACCGCCAAAAGCGTGAGCGTGCCTCCTGCGAGCCTGATGTCGAGTAGAGGTTGTAGAGGTTGTTCCTTTAGAGGCTTACGCGAAAATCCTAATTCTCAAAAAAAAAATAAAAGTA
>Ga0256404_1001012_pt1 | contig 71311 bp, 65 predicted proteins | sample RumenRJG_01DNA_FD_185990 | JGI IMG/M metagenome (GOLD analysis project Ga0256404, IMG submission 185990) | Bovine rumen microbial communities from Lethbridge, Alberta, Canada - RJG_01 | ecosystem: Host-associated > Mammals > Digestive system > Stomach > Rumen | place: Canada: Alberta | collected... | reverse complement strand
TAGGTACTTCTTCTTCAGAAAACACATTATTAATATGCTTTCTAATAGTTTTCTCGTCTCGGTCGAATAGATTTGCCATTTGATTGGCGCTGAGCCAGACAGTCTCGCCATCCATTCTTACTTCCAGCCTGATGGTTTCATCGGGTTGGTACATCACAATCTCACCTTTGTTTGGTTCCATGTTTGTCATACCATTATGTATTTAAGTTTAACATTGATGGTGCAAAAGTAATGATTTCTTCCGAAACTACCAAATAATACTTTGAAATTCTTGCTGTGACCTTTATAACGCATTCATTTTAAACTGCTATTGCGACACGATTCTGCCGCCTCGTCAGCGCTTTGTCGCAGATTCCCGCCCCTGTCGCCACAACTTCACTCAAAAGACCGCGAAATATTTCCCGATCTCCCAAAACTGCCGTACCTTTGCATCGTCAAAAGGACATTAATTAATCAACAGTATAAACATTAAAAAAATTAAAGATTATGGTACAGCAGAATGAAATGAGCGCACGCGCTCTGACAATGGAAGAGATGGAGCATGTAAATGGTGGTTTTATTGGAGGTCGTGGCAAATTCGGCCCTAAAAAAAAGTAACACCCCATCACAACATAAAGACTAAATACAAAGCGTCCTGGAAAATCACTTTCCAGAACGCTTTTCTCGTCTAATACCCCATGCATGAGGTCGTTCCCATCGCTGTCAGAATCGCCGTCGCAATAGATGCGATAATCTGCACAACCCACTTAAAAGTTTCTTTCTTCGTCATACGCTTTAGCTTTTAATGATCAGTAAACTAAGGGGGGAGAGCCGGAGCCCTCGCCCCTTTTTTACCTTTTTACCTTTTTACCTTTAAATTAGTCCTGGTCAAGCCCATCATCCCCGCCACCGGGATTCTGCGGATTACCACCCGCGGTCTCTGAGCCTGTCGAAGAGCCGCCGCCCTGGCTATCGGAGCCGCCCTGACTGTTGCCGCTACCTGCGGTCTCTGAGCCTGTCGAAGAGCCACCGCCCAGCTCAGCAGCCTTGGCTTCGGCAATCTGCTGTGCAGCAGCGTCAGTCCAGCCCAGCTTGGCCACCTTGTTCAGTTCCTCACGGGTGTACTCGCCAGTAGCCTGAGCAAGCAGCTTCAGCGAAGCGACTGCAGGACCAGTCATCTCGTTCTGGTGCGTCTTCGGGTTGTAGAGTGATCCGAGCGAAGCCGAGATGGTCTTGTCGGAGGCCTTGTCATACAGCTTGGCGCAGCCGTTACCGATGACGCTCACCTTGAAGATCGCCAGGTCGTCCACCTTGATGGTGTTACCCATCAGCGTCTGCTCACGCGTACACTTCACGAAGTCGCGGAGGATACCCTCGATGGTGCCTTCCGAGAAAGGCGTGTTGTGCTCGGCCATGTGTTTTGCCATCAGGTGAATGTCGAGCGTTTCCTTGTAGCTCACGCGAGGATAGTACTTGCCGTAGGCCTCGCTGGAGTGGTTGTTGTTTTTTGAAAGATACAGTTCAATCATCTTCTTTTGTTGTTTAAATTGGTTAAAGTTTAAGTTGTTAATTCACGTTGTCTCCGGTACTCCTCCAGCCTGCGCACTGCCTTTGTTTTCCTTTGACGTTACAAAAGTAATAAATAATTTTTTGGCATTATACGTTATGATACGTTATAAACTAATTTCATTCGTTATTCTCGAATATTTTTTGTAACTTTGCAGTGCGAAACTTAAAAACAATCAATATATGGAAAAAATGATCAGATCTTTCGGTCGTACCGAACTCGCCCAGCGTTATTTCCCTGGGCTCACACCAGACGGTGCTTGGCACAAGCTACGCGCATGGCTGCACCTCAATCCGCGACTCTCACATTTCTATGAGCTCCGCCGTCGCACGTTCACGCCAGCAAAGGTACAGCTTATCTACACCGAGTTGGGAGAGCCGTAGAAATAACCACTTCTCAGTTTTTCTGAGAATCTTATTTCAGAGCAAGAGCCATTTGTCGCTATGATAAGTGGCTCTCATTATTCACATACACAACTAACTAACAGTCAATATTTTAAACCGTAAAATCACGTTGGGACTTACAACTTACAAACTTACAAAATCAAAATTCAAACTTACCTTACAAAGTACCTATTATATATTTAATAATATTATATATTATAATATATAATATTATTAATACTATTTTTCAAACGTTCATGTACCATTTGAAAAATAGTTTTGTAAGTTTGTAAGTTGTAAGTTTGCCCTACAGTCTCTGTATAGTGCATCAATCCAAATTTGGATAGACGCAGTTACAAGCATTGAGATTTTTGCCAGAGCCAGAAGTCAACGTTCTTAGGAATAGGGTCAACCTCCTCAATATAGTTAGTCAACTATTCTCGGATGAAGAGTCAACACAATCCGTCTGTCTGACATTCAAAACAATTATGCATTATGCAATTATGCATTTGGTCGAATAAAATGATTCAATTCTCTTAAATAGTATATTAATATATAATATAATATATATATTATATTATATATTATATGTATTTTGAATAATTTTGATACAATTCAAAATAGCAAATGCATAAATGCATAATTGCATAATCCTTTTGAACTGTCTTTTCCCTAAACTGAGAAGCCGAGAGTGTCAGTACATGTTGCTTTACATCTATAGGTTTAATCAACCACGATTATATAATTACGAGGATGTTTTGGCGAATCCGATGGACGAAAAACTTTATGCAACTATCCGGAAACAGAATGTATTGGTAATCGATGATGTGACTACCAGCGGCTCAACATTGAATGAGATCCTTCGCTCTCTTCGAATAGTCAATGATGACAATAATATCACCATTTTCAGTCTTATAGGCCGAAAAGACCTGATGGCAGATTCTTTGTGAATATGTAATTCTTTCATCGTTTAATACTATACGAGGACATAATTTTATAGGTTATGTCCTCGTACTTGTTTGTGTGTATGTAAAATAATTTCTAATTATATTTGTAGATTACCATGACCAGATTGAGGTGTTTTCATCATTGCTGCGCTGCTGCGTAGTAGTATTCCCAAACGAATCAGTATAGCTTGAAGAAGAGCCGATGTTTTGCCCGTTGGAGTTCCTATAGGTAGTTGAAGTGTTCCCGTAGCTATTTTTCATGATTTACAGAAGTATTTCCTCCAAACTACTGCTCTTTCAAAAAAATGCAGTATATTTATCTTTTCCGTCTAATTATTTGGATGTCTCAAAAATATTATCTATCTTTGCAAAAAAATGTAACGATGACAGAAAAGGACAAGTATTATAAAGATATAGCCAAGGCTGTGAAGTTCTTTTGGAATACAAAGAAAACGCAGTTATCTGTCAGTTCTGACAAATCAAATCGTGGCGCAGTCGTTGGTGGCAAGCAGATGGACTCTTTTGTCGGATTAATAAAGCAGGTTGCTATTGATGCAGGGGTACCAGATTCGTGTATCTATACAAAGAACAATTATTTACCAGGTTTCTTTCGTTCATCCAAAGATTGGGATTTATTAATTATTTCTCCATCGAAAAAGTTGATAGCTGCCATTGAGTTAAAATCTCAAGTAGGTTCTTATGGTAATAATTTCAATAATAGAACAGAAGAGGTTTTAGGATCTGCAGTTGACTTGTGGACAGCATTTCGTGAGAATCAATTCCCAAACCAGCAAGCCCCATGGGTCGGCTATTTGATTGTAGTAGGAAAAGACAAGAAGTCAACGACACCTGTCAAGAATAACGAATCTCATTATTCTGTACGGCCAGAATTCAAGAACGCATCCTATATTGACCGTTATCGCATCTTGTGCCAAAAGCTGATCTTAGAGCGTCATTACACTTCAGTGGCATTACTATGCACAAGTGATGCAAAAACGTTTGAAGATGTAGCTGATGACGTGTCCATTCATAGCTTTCTTAATTCTTTCTCTGGATATTTAAAGGGGTTGGCAGATGAGTTCAAGTAGTATTTACGGCCTTAGAGCAAATGGAAATGGACATGGCGATGTGCCTACATCTCCTGAGGTGGTTAAGTATATGCTTGACCTAGTGGGATATGTCGCTTGTCGTAATCTTTCTGATGTAAGAATTCTCGAGCCTTCATGTGGTGATGGTGAATTTATTATAGAAATAGTAAAGCGTCTGAAAGAATCTTCACTTGTTTATGGCTTTAATGTACAGGACGCATTTCAACAGTGTGTTTATGGTTACGATATTGTAGCAGAAAAAATCGAGCGTTGCAAACAACGACTTGAGGCCCTTGGTTTCGATACAACATTTTCTCAGATAAAGGTGGGTGATTTTCTTCAGTCAAGATTGCCAGAAATGGACATAGTGGTAGGTAATCCTCCGTATGTGAGATACGAAAACATTCCTGCTATTCAATTGGATTTTATCAAGAAGACTTTTCCGACCTTCCACTATAGAGCTGACCTTTATATACCTTTCTTTGAAAAGAGTCTGAGGTTATTAAAACCTAATGGACTGCATTGTTTTATTTGCGCTAACAGATGGTTGAAGAATGAGTATGGTAAAAAACTGCGTCGACTTGTTGCTTCGTGTTTCAGGTTAGAAAAGATTATCAACCTTGAACATGCAGATGCCTTCCAAGAAGAGGTTCTTGCGTATCCTGCTATCACATTGATTGCTAATGGTAGAACCGCTTCAACTTTTGAATATACTGAAATAGACAAAGTTTCGGAACTAACAGCTCTTAAAATGGAATGTAGAGAGACACCTGTTAGTGATGATTGGACGATGGCCTTTAATAGAACAGTTAATAGCGATCATCTATACGCAATTGAAGAATTGGGGTTCAAAATAGGAATTGGTGTAGCAACAGGTGCAGATAATGTCTTTATTTCTTCACAGCTGCCAAATGTTGTTGAACATGAATTACTGCTTCCTGCTCTTAATGCAAAAGATTTGCGTGGCGATCAATTAAACTGGCATGGCGAGTACTTGTTGAATCCATATTCGTCAAATGGTGAACTCATCAATCTTTCTAGATATCCACTGGCAGCAAAGTATTTAAGTAGCCATCAAGATCGTCTTGCCAAGAGACATGTTGCCCAGAAGAACGCTTCAAAATGGTATAAGACTATTGATCGCATTCTACCACAGTTGAAGTCGGAGGCAAAGATTCTACTTCCAGATATGTCTGGTAATAGATATATCTTCGTTGATGAGGGTAATTATTATCCACTTCATAACCTTTATTATATCACAGGCCATTCTGTCAGGGAATTAAAAATACTGAGTGCAATTCTGATGTCCATGAATATTCGCCAGCAGATTGGTAATATCACCAACAATATGAACGGAGGTTTCCCTCGCTGGCAAAGTCAGTATTTGCGCAAGTTAAAGGTACCAAACATTGGACAGTTGGATAAAGTGTTGTGTGACCAACTAATAAATTGTTATGATATCAGAGATTACGATAAAATAAACACGTTGGTTAATCAAATTTATTATGACCAACAAAGTGTGTCTAATCATAACAAGTTTGATAATATACAAAATTCCCCTCAAAAGCGTAGGAAACAAGAACTTGAACTTGCATTAGACTTTGCAGTTTGATGGTCGATTCTTATCGCTATCGTCAAACTCAGTGTGGATGAGAGTCCTGTAGATGTGCTGAGTGTGGCGGATAAGCTGGAAAAGATGGGGAGGCATTTGCGCTCTCTGTGGCCAAGAATATTGCGGCAGACCAGCATATTCCGATGGTTTTCTTCTCGCTGGAGATGACGGATGTGCAACTTGCAAACCGTCTGATGTCTAACGCTTGTATGATAGAAGGTCAGAAGTTGCTGAGTGGGCAGATGGATAGGGAAGACTGGAAAAGGCTTGACAAATATCTGTCCGTATTGACGGATGCTCCGTTGTATATAGATGATACGGAGGGACTGTCTGTCATGGAACTGAGATCAAAGGCCAGAAGACTGAAGAAGGAGCACGACATACAGTTGATCATGGTGGACTATCTGCAGCTGATGACGGCAAGGCATGACATTATTTTCATCGCAAGGCTTGTGAAGATTTGGAAGTATAGCAAACATTTTGTAATTTTGTACCCAAAATGAAAATGTATGGCTATGGGTGAAGATATCATTCCTTTTTTCGGTGAGGTGAAGGATCAGATGCAGGGCATCATCAAGGTCGTGGGCGTCGGCGGCGGCGGATGCAATGCTGTCGGTAATATGTATAAGGAACGTGTGGAGGGCGTGACTTACGCTGTCTGCAATACGGATAGTCAGTCGTTGTCGCGATCGCCTGTGCCCGTGAAGATACAGTTGGGCGAAGGCCTCGGCGCTGGTGGTAATCCTGAGAAGGGTAAGGCTGAGGCTGAATACAACATCGACGATATCACCAAGCTGCTCTCTGACGGCACGAAGATGGTGTTTGTGACGGCGGGCATGGGTGGCGGCACGGGTACGGGTGCGGCGCCTGTGGTGGCTGGTGTGGCCAAGCAGATGGGGCTGCTGACGGTAGGGGTGGTGACGATTCCCTTCTATTTCGAGAAGAAACGCAAGATCATCAAGGCGCTGAAGGGTGTGGACGAACTGCGCAAGAATGTCGATGCGCTGCTGATCGTGAACAACGAGCGCCTCTGTGACGTCTATGCTGATGCCAATATCTCGGTGAAGGAGGCTTTCTTCAGGGCTGACAATATCCTGATGGATGCCGTGAAGGGTATCTCGGAGCTGATCACGCTGCCCAGCGACGGGGGGATCAAGAGTGACTTCCGCGACGTGGAGACGACGATGAAGGACGGGGGCGGCGCTATCATGGCGATGGGGCGTGCCAGCGGGGAGCATCGGGTGGAGAGGGCTATCCTCAACGCGCTCGACTCTCCCTTGCTCTATGGCAACAATATTGATAAGGCGAAGCGTATCCTTTTTAATATATACGCGAGCAACGAGCATCCGATCTTCGTGGGTGAGCTGCAGGAGATCGATGACTTCTTCGACCAGCTGGATCCTAACATCGACGTGATATGGGGTACGGCGACAGACGATACGCTGGGTGAGGATGCGAAGGTGACGATACTGGCTACGGGTATGGAGGACAGCCTGAGGGAAGAGGTGGAGAAGGATGTGCATCAGAACGAGGATGACTATTACGAAGACCTGATCCCGAAACTCTACAAGCCCGTGAAGAAGACGCCGACGATGGGGCAGGTGATCACGCAACAGACATTGCCTTTCGAGGTGGAGCCTGCTGAGGCGCCTGAACCTGCCGTCGTGACGGAGGTGAAGCCGAAGAAGCCCGAGCCTGAGCCGCAGCAGGAGACGGCGGTGAAGGAGGAACCGACGATCCTCACGAAGTGGAAGAACTGGCTGAACAATCTGATGACTGTCGTGACGGAATGAACGAGCTGTTGACACCAGAGGAGACGGCCCAGGAGATCAAAAGGCTCATCGGGCTATTGCAGGCAGAGGGGAGGAGAGACCTGCTGCTGAAGGCCATCGGCGTGCCGCTGCTGGAGGAGCTGCGCATCGAGGCGGCGAGGCGGAAGCTGAGTCGGCTGGTCATCACGAGGGACTACAGGTTCTTGCTGGAGGACTATCATCGGGAGGTGGACTTGCAGCCCGTGCACAAGGCTGTCTATCTGCTCTTCCTGGCGCATCCGGAGGGCATCGAGTTCAAACGACTTGTGGACTATCGTGAGGAGTTGCTGAGGTATTATATGGCGACTGCCAAGATGATGGATAAGGAGAAGGTGATAGAGGGCGTGAACCATCTGACGGATCCGCTCGACAATGCCATCAACGAGAAGTGTTCGCGTATCAAGAAGGTGTTTACGGACATCATGGACGAATATTCGGCGAGCTATTATATCATCAGCGGGCATGCACCGCAGCCGATGGCGGGTTCGGGCCGTATCTGGTACAGGCGTCTGAAGGTGATCACGCTCCCAAGGGAGCTGGTGGTCAGGGAGTGAGAGGGAAAGTAGCAAAAACTGAGGAAAAGATTTGCAGACTTCGTGTTTTATTATTACCTTTGCAAGCATAAGGAGAATAATAACACAAATAAAAGTATGAACGAAAATAAATGGAAAAGATAGGAACATACGAGTTTATGGCAGAGCCGTTTCACTGCGACTTCTCGCAGCGGCTCTTCATGGGGCATCTGGGCAACCACATGCTCAACGCGGCTGACTTCCACTCGTCGGCGCGCGGCTTCGGCATGAATTATCTGATGACCATCAAGCGTTCGTGGGTGCTCTCGCGACTGGCCATCGAGATGGAGGAGATGCCGAAGATGTACACGAAGTTTAACGTGGAGACGTGGGTGGAGAGTGCGATGCGCTACTTCACGAGCCGTAACTTCCGCGTGGTCGATAGCGAGGGCAAGGTGTATGGCTACGGGCGCTCCATCTGGGCGATGATCGACACGGAGAGCCGACAGCCGACGGATATTTTCGCTATTGACAACGGTGCGATCAACAACTGGATCGTGAATGACAAGGAGTGCCCCATCGACAAGGGCGGGCGCGTGAAGATGGGCGACGGCGCTGAGCTGGTGCGCACTATCGACACCTGCTATAACGACGTGGACATCAACGGGCATATCAACTCGGTGAAGTATATCGAGCACGTGCTCGACCTCTGGGATCTCGACTGGTATCGCTCGCACAGCATCAAGCGCTTCGAGATAGCCTACGTGGCTGAGGCGCACGGGGGAGACCAGCTGAGCTTCTATCGGGAGCAGACGGGCGAGCAGGAGTATTGCGTGAGGATCGTGAAGCTGATGGCGGACGGTTCGGAGCCCGTGGAAACCTGCCGAAGCAAGGTGGTCTTCAAATAAAAATTAAAAAATACGGATTTCGTTTTGTAGTTTGCTCACTTATTCGTAACTTTGCAGCCGATTTCTAAAAGTTAACCCCCTCGACGCACCCTCGGGCAGGGTGGGGGCGCACTAACAAGAAGGCGGTGGTAAGCACCAAACGTCCGGCTCTCGGGCAGGGCTGGCATAGCGCGCAAGGGATATGTATAACACTTAAACAACAAAGCTATTATGGCAGAAATGAATTTTGGTGGCGTGATGGAGACTGTAGTCACCAGCAAGGAGTTCTCTTTGGAGAAAGCACGTGAAGTATTGAAGAACGAGACGATCGCCGTGATCGGCTATGGTGTGCAGGGTCCCGGACAGGCTTGCAACCTGCGCGACAATGGTTTCAACGTCATCGTCGGACAGCGTCAGGGTAAGACCTACGACAAGGCTGTGGCCGACGGTTGGGTACCGGGTGAGACGCTGTTCTCTATCGAGGAGGCTGCCGAGAAGGGTACCATCCTCTGCATGCTGCTCTCCGACGCTGGTCAGATCCAGCAGTGGCCCACCATCAAGAAATATCTGAAGCCGGGTAAGACACTGTACTACTCTCACGGCTTCGCCATCAACTGGAGCGACCGTACTGGCGTGATTCCTCCAAAGGACGTCGATGTGATCATGGTGGCTCCGAAGGGTTCTGGTACATCTCTGCGTACGATGTTCTGCGAGGGTCGCGGCCTGAACTGCTCATACGCTGTCTATCAGGACGCTACCGGCAAGGCTAAGGAGAAGACGCTGGCCTTCGGTATCGGTATTGGCGCCGGCTATATGTTTGAGACGACCTTCCAGCGTGAGGCTACCTCTGACCTGACAGGTGAGCGCGGAAGTCTGATGGGTGCCATCCAGGGACTGCTGCTGGCACAGTATGAGGTGCTCCGTGAGCACGGACACTCTCCCTCGGAGGCCTTCAACGAGACCGTTGAGGAGCTGACACAGAGCCTTGGCCCGCTCTTCGGTGCGAAGGGTATGGACTGGATGTACGCCAACTGCTCGACTACCGCTCAGCGCGGTGCGCTCGACTGGGCTCCCCGCTTCCACGATGCCATCAAGCCTGTGATGGAGTGGCTCTACTACTCTGTGCAGACGGGTAACGAGGCGCAGATCACCATCGACGCCAACTCGAAGCCCGACTATCGTGCTGGGCTGGAGAAAGAGCTGGAGGCTATGCGTAATCAAGAGATGTGGCGCGCAGGCGAGACCGTGCGTAAGCTGCGTCCAGAGAACCAAGACGTATAAATCATAACAGATTGCGGGGGTGTGTGTGCATCCCCGCAATTCATTTTAAATCATTATATGGGAAAACTAATCATTAATTCGTACGACGAATTCGCAGCCTATGAGGGCAAGGAACTGGGTGTGTCTGACTGGCTGCAAATCGACCAAGACCGTATCAACCTGTTTGCTGACGCCACACTCGACCATCAGTGGATCCACGTCGATGTGGAGCGCGCCAAGGAGGAGAGCCAGTATCACAGCACTATTGCGCATGGGTATCTGACGCTTTCCGTATTGCCTCATCTCTGGGCGCAGATCATCGAGGTGAACAATATCAAGATGCTCGTGAACTACGGCATGGACAAGATGCGCTTCGGACAGCCTGTCATCACGGGGTCGAGGATTCGCATGACGGCGAAGCTGCACAGCATTCAGAACCTGCGCGGCATCTGCAAGGTGGAGATTGATTTCAAGATCGAAATTGAAGGACAGAGAAAGCCGGCTCTCGAGGGTATTTCGTCGTTCTTGTATTACTTTGTATAAAGGTAAAAAGGTAAGAAAGTAAAAAGGTAAAAAACAACAAATTAAAAAGGATAACACGTATGGGAGGATTCTTTGGAACCATCAGTACAAAATGTTGTGTGAACGATCTTTTCTATGGTACCGACTATAACTCGCATCTGGGCACGAAGCGTGCCGGACTTGTGACGTTTGATGAGGAGAAGGGATTCAGCCGTAAGATCCATAATTTGGAGCGCGACTATTTCCGTTCGAAGTTTGAGGATGAGCTCGACTCTTTCTCAGGCAACCAGGGCATCGGTGTCATCAGCGATACAGATCCGCAGCCCATTATTGTCAACTCTCATCTGGGCCGCTATGCCGTAGCGACGGTAGCGAAGATCAACAACATGGAGGAGATAGCCCAGGAACTGCTGGACAGACGGATGCACTTCAGCGAGTACTCTGCCAACACCATCAACCAGACGGAGCTCGTGGCGCTGCTCATCAACATGGGGCGCTCCTTCGTGGAGGGCATCAATCTGGTGTATAAGAAGATTGAGGGCTCGTGCTCGATGCTCATCCTCACGGAGAAGGGCATCATCGCTGCGCGTGACTTTCTGGGCCGCACGCCTATCGTGATTGGTAAGAAGGACGGGGCCTATGCGGTGTCGAGTGAGACAACGAGTTTCCCGAACCTGGATTTCCATCGGGTGAGGGATGTGGGACCTGGCGAAATCGTTCTTCTGACAGCCGACTCGATGGAGGTGCTGCAGGAGCCGCTGAAGCGTGAACAGATCTGTTCGTTCCTCTGGGTCTATTATGGTTTCCCTGCTTCCGACTATAACGGTATCAACGTGGAGGCTGTGCGCGAGACTAACGGCAAGAAGATGGGCGAGAAGGATGATACGGAGGTGGATAGCGTCTGCGGCGTGCCTGACTCTGGTGTCGGTATGGCGTTGGGCTATGCGGAAGGCAAGGGTGTGCCCTACAAGCGCTCGGTGCTGAAATACACGCCTACTTGGCCGCGTTCGTTTACACCTGGTAATCAGGAGCGTCGTGCGCTGGTGGCGAAGATGAAACTGATTCCCAATCCTTCGTTGCTGAAGGATCAGCGTGTGGTGTTCTGCGATGACTCCATCGTGCGCGGTACTCAGTTGAAAGACAACGTCAGGACGTTCTTCGAGTATGGTGCGAAAGAGGTACACTGTCGTATCTCATGTCCGCCGTTGGTGTATGGTTGTCCGTTTATCGGCTTCACCTCGTCGAAGAGTGATATGGAACTTATCACGCGCCGTATCATCAAGGACTTTGAGGGCGACGACAAGAAGAATCTTGAGAAGTATGCCCAGACGGATTCGCCAGAGTACAAGCGGATGGTGGATGAGATTGCCAAGCGTCTGGGGCTGACGACACTGAAGTTCGCCAGACTCGAGGATCTCATCGATAGCATCGGACTGCCCAAGTGTCGTGTCTGCACGCATTGCTTCGACGGCAGCAGCTATTGTCATGAGCATGATGCCGAGGACGGTCGCCAGCTGAAGCTGGAGTTCTAGAATTTTTTGGTTTAGAGTCTTGACAGGAGACCGTCGGACTGGCGGATGTATTCCTCCTTCATCAGATAAATGAGCGCGGCGTCCAGTTCGTCAACAGGCAACTGGAGGTCGCGTAATTCTGTCAGCGGGTGGGGCTGTCCGTCGTCGAGTAGGGCGAGGATACGCTCCATCGCTTCGTTCAAGCGGGGTTCAGAGACAAGACCCTCTGAACGGTGGGAGAGGCAGACGTCGCACTGGCGGCAGTCGTGGTCGCTCTCCTCGCCGAAGTAGCGCAGCAGCTGACGGCTGCGGCAGACGGCATCATCCTTGGCATAGTTGATCATCGCGTGGATACGTTCCTCGAACTGCGCCTTGCGTTCCTCATAGACAGACGGGGGGAGATGGATGTGCTCCATATCCTCGCGCCGCTGGGTGTAGCGGATGTAGGGCGTCTTCTTCTGGGGGATGAAATGCAGGATGTGGCGCTGGCTGAGGCCTTTGAGAGTCAGATAGACTTGCTGGGGCTCCAATTGCGTCTGCTGGGCGATGAAACTCTCGTCGATGAAGTGATAGTCGGTGAAGAGACCACCATAGTTGCGCAGCATGGATGTGATGACTTTCTCCTCGTTGGGGGAGGTGTTCTCCAGACGGTAGAGATCGTCGCGACCGATGGTGAACATCACGCGTGCCTGATTGTCCTGTTCCTCTGTGTATTCGATGTAGCCTGCACGGTCGAGTATCTTCAGCGCGGCATCGGCCTGAATGGGGAAGTGGCGGAAGGTGTGGCAGAACTGATCGATGTTGAACTCGAAAATATGGTTGTAGCCTGAGCCAACGCCCACCTGATAGAAATAGGCGAGGTGCTCATAGACCTTTCGGATGTAGTCTTTCTCCGGGAAGGTGTCGGCAATGCGCTTCTCGAGCTTGCGCTGGTCTGCATCGTTGTAGAGCAATACGGCATAGGCTTTCCTGCCGTCGCGCCCAGCACGTCCTGCTTCCTGGAAGTAGGCTTCGATGCTGTCAGGACAGTCGATGTGAATCACGAGGCGCACATCGGGTTTGTCGATGCCCATACCGAAGGCATTGGTGGCCACCATCACGCGTACTTTGTCTTGTTGCCACCCTCGTTGGCGCTCATCCTTGACGGCACTGTCGAGTCCTGCGTGGTAGAAGGTGGCAGAGATGCCTGCCTCCGTGAGCAGTTCGGCATATTCCTTCGTGCGTCGTCGGCTGCGTGCATAGACGATGGCCGAACCCTTGACACTCTCGAGAATATGAATCAGTTGTTCGCGCTTGTCGGGTGCGTGGCGCACCACGTAGGCAAGGTTCTTCCGCTCGAAACTCATGCGGAAGACGTTGAAGTTTGTATCCTTCTGTGACAGTTTCTGTTGGATATCCTGTACGACGGCTGGGGTAGCGGTGGCCGTGAGGGCGAGTACGGGGGCATTGGGCACCAGTTTGCGTATCTGGGCTATCTGCAGGTAGGAAGGGCGGAAGTCGTAGCCCCATTGCGAGATGCAGTGGGCTTCATCGACCGTGATGAAGCTGACGCGCATGTGGCGTAACTTGGTCTGGAAAAGGTCGGAAGCGAGGCGTTCTGGCGAGACATAGAGGATGCGGATATCGCCGAAGATGCAGTTCTCGAGGGTGATGACGATCTCCTCGCGTGTCAGACCCGAATAGATGGCTGCAGCACGGATGCCGCGACGGCGCAGATGGTCCACCTGATCCTTCATCAGGGCGATGAGGGGAGTGATGACGATACACGTACCGTCCTGACAGAGGGCGGGCACCTGGAAAGTAATCGACTTTCCGCCGCCAGTAGGCATCAGCCCCAGCGTGTCGTGCCCACTGCCGATAGACTCGATGATCTCCCGCTGGATACCGCGGAAGTCATCGTAGCCCCAGTACTGCTTTAGGATTTCCTGATAACTAATCACTCCTCTGAGGGCTTGATATCCTCAATCTGTAACTGCACCTCGTTGCGCTTGTAGATATTGTCCTCGATGGTATAGACGATATCGAAGGAGCGCTTTGACTTGATATAGCGAGCAGAGTCACTCTGGCCGAAAGCAATGCCATTGAGCACGTTGCTGGACTTGGAATCGACGAGTTCCAGCTTGATGTGCTCCTGCTGACGCCCTACGACCTTCGACGTGCCGTAGTCATAGACATTGCGCGTGCAGAAGAGCGGCTTGGGGTTGTCAGGACCATAGGGTGCGAACTTCTTGAGGTCGTTATGCAGTTTCTTGGTGACATCCTTGAAGTCGATGACGGCATTGATGTCGAGTGTGGCTTCTGTCTGTTCTGGCAGAATGTGCTCACTGACGTATTTCTGGAAACGGCGTCGGAACTCAGGGATGTTCTCAATCTTCAGCGAGAGACCTACAGCATAGGTGTGACCACCGAAGTTCTCAAGCAGGTCGCGACAGCTCTTGATGGCATCGTAGAGGTCGTAGCCTGCCACGCTGCGCGCAGAACCCGTCGCAATACCGTTGAACTTCGTCAGTACGACCGTGGGACGATAGTAGAGTTCCGTCAGTCGTGAGGCAACGATGCCGATGACGCCTTTCTTCCAGTTCTCATCGTAAAGCACGATGCTCGTATGATGCTTCTGGCTCTCAAGCTTCTCCACAATCTGGTTGGCCTCTTCTGTCATCTGCTTATCAACATCCTTGCGCTGCTCGTTGTACTCGTTGATATGGTTGGCCTCTGCAAGGGCACGCTGGAAGTCACGCTCCACGAGCAGATCGACGGCCTCCGTGCCATTCTGCATACGTCCAGAGGCGTTGATACGAGGACCGATCTTGAAGACGATGTCGCTCATCGTGAGCTCACGCCCTGTGAGACCGCAGATATCGATGATAGCCTTCAGACCTACAGAAGGACTCTGATTCAACTGCTTGAGTCCGTGGAAGGCGAGAATGCGGTTCTCACCCATGATAGGCACAATGTCGGCAGCGATGCTGACAGCACAGAAGTCGAGCAAAGGTATCAGCCGAGAGAAGGGAATGCCGTTGTTCTTGGCAAAGGCCTGCATGAACTTGAAGCCTACGCCACAACCGCAGAGGTGCTTGAAGGGGTAGGTGGAGTCCTCACGCTTCGGATTGAGGATAGCCACTGCGGGTGGCAGTTCCTCGTCGGGCACGTGATGGTCGCAAATGATGAAGTCGATGCCTAAGTTCTTCGCATAAGCTATCTCATCGTTTGCCTTGATACCGCAATCGAGCACGATAATGAGTTTAACACCTGCTTCTGCTGCATAGTCCAATGCCTTGATACTGATGCCATAGCCCTCCTCGTAACGGTCAGGGATATAGTATTCAATATTGGAATAGAACTGCTGCAGAAACTTATACACCAAAGCTACCGCCGTACATCCATCGACATCGTAGTCGCCATAGACCATGATGCGCTCTTTGCGCCCCATAGCGTCATTCAGTCTGTCAACCGCCGCGTCCATGTCGTTCATCAGGAACGGGTCTATCAGTTCGCTAAGCATCGGGCGGAAGAATCGTTTTGCAGCACTCTCCGTCTTGATGCCCCGCTGAATGAGCAGGTCTGCGAGGATTGGGCTCATCCCAATCTTCTCTCCCAGCTCCTTAGCCGCCGTCTGTCGTTCTGATGTAGGTGGTTCGTAATTCCATTTGAAATGCATTAATATATTTATTTTTTATTCTTTCGCTTAGGTGGCTATCGGGTACTATTAACCCAATATAGCGCCCAAAGGTAATAATAAAAAATGAATTAAGGGCATAATCTGCTGATTTTTTAACAGATTATGCCCTTTTTTACTTAAATTATGATATTTTCTTCAGATTCCGAGCTTCTTACGGATTTCTGCGGGGATAGCGTTTTTGTTGATGAGGAAGTCCATCGTGTTGGCGGCAATGAAGGCTTTGGTCATATACCAGATGCCATTGTAGTCGCCAGTCTCACCCCATGAGTTCTGCACCATATAATACTCCTTGCCGTTCTGATCCTTGGCCACACCGAAGATGTGCATGCCGTGATCGTCGGTCAGCTCCCAGTTGTCGAAACGCTCCTGGCGCATCTCCTGTGTAGGAACGATCTCAGGTACTGTAACACCTAATGAGTCGATGATGTCGCGCTTCTTCGTGGTGGTCATCTTCAGCCATCTGGCCATATCGCTGCCCTGCAGGCTCTGCTGAGTCTTCTTGCTGTCGATGGCATAGGCCAGACCTTTACGGGTGAAGCCGTCTTCTGATACGTCACCGCCCCAAGCTACGGTATAGCCGTTGTTCACAGCGTTGTCGATGATCTGCATCATCTCGTCCATCGGCACGTTGTAGCTCAGTGGGAAGCGCCAGTTGTCCTGCACCTCTACGGCAAAGGCGGTGTAGAAGGGGTGGTGGGTATAGCTGGTGATGCTTACATAGTCGTCGAGGTTGATGCCCAGTGAGGCCATGAAGCTCATCGGGGTATATTCCTTGCCCTCGTAGGTGAACTTTTCAGGGCACTTGCCCAGATATGCGTCGAGGATACCCTGCATACCAGTCTTCCAGGCGTTGCTGATCTTCTTTGCGTCGCTCTTGGCAACAGCAGCCACATACGGCTCCAGCACGCCAAAGAACTCGTTGAAGTTGTTCAGTGAGTCACCATAGAGGGATCCTGGGAAAGGCATTGCGTCGATTGGGCAGATACCGTGAGTCTTCAATGTGTGGAGTACATCCTCAGCGCTACCGCCTTGTGCAAACTGACAGTCGCCGTGATAGCGAACCACCTGGATGGCGCGCTCCATGTAGGTCTTGTTGGCTACGAAAGCCTCACAGAGGGTGTATTTCTTGCCAGTAGCCTTCAGGATCTCAGCCTCGAAGAATGAGAGGGTAGAGTAGTCCCAGCAAGTACCCGAGCGGTTCTGATCCTTAATGGTAGTGATCGGGTTCTCCTTGATCGTTGTGAATACAGGCTTGTTAGCGTCTTTGGCAGAAGTCTTTTTCTTGGCTGCCGATGCACTGAGGGCCATCATGACCGCGAGTGCGAGTGTTAGTGATTTCTTCATAAAATTGTATTGGTATTAATTAAAATTGCTTGACATAAATGACTCGAGGTCAGCGGGGTGGTAAGGGATGCGCTTGGTGCCGAGGAAGCGGCAGCCGTCGCTGGTGATGAGGATATCGTCCTCGATGCGCACGCCGCCGAAGTCCTTGTAGGTCTCAAGCAGCTCGAAGTTGATGAACTCCTTGCAGTGTCCACTCTGTTTCCAATCGTCGATGAGGGCAGGGATGAAATAGATGCCAGGTTCGTCGGTGATGACGAAACCCTCCTGAAGCTTGCGGCCCATGCGCAGACAGTTGGTACCAAACTGCTCCAGATTCGGACGTGTCTCCTCGTCGAAGCCCACGTAGATCTGTCCGAGTCCCTCCATATCGTGTACGTCCATACCCATCATGTGGCCCAGTCCGTGAGGCAGGAACATAGCATGAGCACCAGCGGCTACGGCCTCGTCGGTATCGCCCTTCATCAGTCCGAGTTCCTTCAGGCGTTCTGTCATCAGACGGCAGACAGCGAAGTGCACATCAGCATATTTTACCCCAGGTTTGGCTACCTCGAGCACATAGTCGTGACACGCCTCCACGATGGAATAGATCTCCTTCTGGCGCTGCGTGAACTTGCCGTTGACGGGCATCGTGCGCGTATTGTCAGAACAGTAGTCATCGAGTTCGCAGCCAGCATCACAAAGTGCCAGACGGTCTGCCTCCAGACAATTGTCTGACGGTGAACCGTGCATGATCTCACCATGCTGGGTGAAGATGGTGGCGAAGCTGACGCCCTGAGCCAATGAGCGGGCGATGCCATCTACCTGTCCACCAATGAAGCGCTCTGTCACACCCGGCTTGATCAACAGCTGTGCCGTCGTGTGCATCGCATAGCCCACGTCACAGGCTCTTTCAATGGCTGCTATCTCCTGCGGCTCCTTCGTGGAACGCATCTTCACCACAGCCTTGATCAGCTGGAGTGAGGCGCGCTCTTTCTGCTGAGAAGGATGGATGCCCAGCAGATCCATGATTTGAATCTTCGTATCGTGACGATATGGGGGCAGGAAGTGTATGGTCTGCTTCTGGGCGATAGCCTTGTCGCAAATGGCCTTCAACTCCTTCATGGGAGCCGTCTTCGTAATGCCCACTTCGGCAGCAAGGTCGGCTACAGATGGTGTAAAGCCCATCCATACGATATCCTCAACGTCGATGTCATCGCCGAGCAGCATCTCTATGTCGTTGTCGATGTCAATGACACCCACAAGACCGTCGCGGTGCTGACCAAAATAGTAAAGGAACGACGAATCCTGCCGCATCGGTGAATAGGTGTTGGCAGGATAATTGGCTGGTGCCTCGTTGTTTCCGAAGAGTATGATGAGGCCGTTTCCTACGAGTTTCTTAAGCTCTGCGCGGCGTCTTACATAAGTTTCTTTGCTAAACATTTGTCAAGTATTTCGTTGTTATTTGTCTAATTGTCGGCAAAGATACAACTAATTTATTAAAAAGCATTACCTTTGCAGCAAAATTTTGCAATATTTATGCAGATTGGCAGAAATACGGGTTTGGTACTTGAGGGTGGTGGCATGCGCGGCGTGTTCACCTCAGGTGTGCTTGATGCCTTCATGAAGCACGATCTCTACTTCCCTTATGTGGTTGCAGTCTCCGCTGGTGCCTGCAACGGTTTGTCGTATATGAGCCGCCAGCCCCGACGTGCCCGTTATTCGAATATCGACATGCTGCGTAAGTATGACTACATCTCACTGAAGCGTTTGCTGACACAGGGTAGTATCTTCGACCCCAACATCTTGTATGAGCGCTTTCCCAACGAGATTGTCCCTTTCGACTATGAGACTTATCGTGAGAATCCTGCTGTTTATGAGATAGTCACTACGAACTGTCTTACGGGCCGTGCCGAATATCTTACCGAGAAAACAGATCCTAAACGGTTGACTGCCATCGTTAAGGCTTCGAGTTCCTTGCCTTATGTGGCGCAGATTACTGAGGTCGATGGTGTTCCGATGCTTGATGGTGGCATTGTGGATTCTATTCCTGTGGTGCGTGCCATCGATAAAGGTTACTCACCTAACGTAGTGATACTCACAAGGAATAGAGGATTTCGTTCAAGTGAACCTGACATCAAGGTCCCCAAGCTTTTCTATGGTGAGTATCCCCGTCTGCGAGTGGCCCTGAGTCACAGGGTGGAGGAGTACAATAAGCAGCTCGAACTCATTGAGCGCATGGAGGATTGGGGCGAGGTGATTTGCATTCGTCCTGAACGTCCGATGGAGGTGGATCGTCTCTGTCGTGACGTAGAGAAACTTGAAGCTCTTTACGAGGAGGGCTTTATGCTGGGCGAACAGTTTATTTCTTCTTGGAGAAGATGATCTTCCAAACATCGTTGCGGTTTTTCATTGATGATTCCAAGTTTTTTTGTGCATATTTGATGAGTTAAGGATATTTTTTGTAATTTTGCAGCCAAAATTGGAAATTAACGCAAAAAAATAACAATGGGAAAAGTAATTTTGACTGGTGACCGCCCCACCGGAAAACTCCACTTAGGACACTATGTAGGTTCTCTGCGTCGTCGTGTCCAGCTGCAGAATGCGGGCGACTACGACCGTATGTTTGTCTTCATGGCCGATGTGCAGGCCCTGACGGATAATGCCGATAATCCAGAGAAGATCCGCCAGAATATCATAGAGGTGGCTCTCGACTATCTCGCTGCTGGTCTTGATCCTGAGAAGTGCACACTCTTCATCCAGAGTCAGATACCAGAACTGGCAGAACTCACCACCTATCTGATGAATCTCGTCAGCGTCAGTCGTGTACAGCGTAACCCGACCGTAAAGACAGAGGTGAAGATGCGTGGCTTTGAGGGTGAGAGCATCCCCCTCGGATTCTTCTGCTATCCTGTATCCCAAGCAGCTGATATCACACTGTTCAAGGCTACGACCGTTCCTGCTGGTGAGGATCAGGAGCCGATGCTGGAGGTTACGCGTGAACTCGCACGTCGTTTCAATCAGGTCTATGCCCCAGTGTTGGTAGAGCCGAACATCCTGTTGCCTGAGAATCTCACAGCGCGTCGTCTCCCAGGTACTGACGGTAAGGAGAAGATGTCGAAGTCGCTGGGCAACTGTATCTATCTCTCCGATACTGCTGACGACGTATGGCAGAAGGTACGCTCGATGTACACCGATCCTGAGCATGTGAATCTCAACGATCCTGGTCATGTAGAGGGCAATGCGGTATTTACCTATCTCGACGCTTTCTCTTGTGATGAGGATTTTGCCGAGTTCTGGCCTGAGTATCAGAACCTCGACGAGTTGAAGGATCACTATCGTCGTGGTGGTCTGGGTGACATGAAGTGCAAGAAATTCCTCAATCAGGTGCTGAACAAGTTCCTTGAGCCCATGCGCGAACGTCGTGCAGAGTTTGAGAAGGATATCCCTGAGATCTATAATATTTTAAAGAAAGGTACGGAGCAGGCGCGCGAGGTGGGTGCCCAGACGATGGACGAAGTCCGCAAGGCGATGCGCATCGATTATTTCAACGATGCCGAGCTCATCCGCCAGCAGGCAGAGCGCTTCGCTCATAAGTAAACAGCTCTTTGTTTCAAATACAGAATCCCCGTTAGGATCAGCCTGATGGGGATTCTTTGTTTCTGATGATGTCAGTGTCGCCTCGCACTGATATTTTTTTGCTCAATGTCACAACAATGTCGTTATTCATTGAAAAAAGATGAAACGAAGTTGTTCGGTATTGCCTCGATTTACTTAATTTTGCAGAAGGAAACATAATTAATTACTAACGGCTAAAAGAAGAACTATATGATGAAACATTTACTTTTGTTGGCACTGTCCATGATGAGTTTTGGTGTAGTCCGTGCGCAAGACGGAGCAAAGTTGGAGGCAGAGGATGCCGCCTATGAGAATTGCGAACTTGTGGAGGGGACTCAGTATTCAGGGGGTAAGGCCCTTGCCATGAAAGAGAGCAATGGCAAGATTACTTTCAAATACAATGCTTCAGAGGGTGGTAAATTTACGGTCTATGTCGGCTATGACTGCCCTAAGGGTTGGGGAGCCAAAGTTTTTGATGTCTCTGTTAATGGCAATAAGAGTTCCATTCAGACAAAAGCTGACATTGCGGAAGAAGCAGAAGTCGGCACCTTTATCATGAATGCAGGTGAGAATAAGATTGAGATTACCCCCAGTTGGACTTGGTATCTGATCGACTATATCCGTGTTGCCAGCGGTAGTTCGAGCTCGGTGGAGTTCAATATCGCTGCTGCTCCTGTCGATGCTAAGGCTACTGAGGCAGCCAAGAAGGTATATACCTTCCTCTACGACAACTTCGGCAAGAAGACCATCTCAGGTATGATGACTGGTGATATGACAACAGCCAATGGTGATGTGACCCAGCATGAAGACGTACAGGCCGTGTATAAGGCATCGGGCAAGTATCCTGCGCTGGTAGGCTTCGACTTCTTGTTTGCCACAGGTCGCACGGAAGATGAGGATTGGTGCAAGGATTATACCAACAAAGGCATAGGACTGGCTAAGGATCTCTATCGTCGTGGTGGTCTGCCAGCCTTCACTTGGCACTGGCATGATCCCAGCCGTGTGACAGACGACTTCTATTCAGACAAATGCACTGTGAAGATTGCTGATGCCTTGAACGCAGACGGCAGTTGGAACACTTCTTCGGATCTCTATAAGAATATGGTAAAGGATATCCACACCATTGCCGATTATTTCCTGCAGCTTCAGGAGGCTGGTGCCGCCTGTATCTTCCGTCCGCTTCATGAAGCCAGTGGTGGCTGGTTCTGGTGGGGGCGCAACAAGGATGCGGCAGCCTTCGTCAAACTCTATCATCTGATATTTGATGAGATGGTGAACGTGAAGGGCGTGCATAATGTCATTTGGGTATGGAATGCAGGCGTAGATGATGCAGACTGGAATCCTGGTGATGACTATTATGATATTGTCTCTGCTGATATTTACAATGCGGCCTTCGACTATTCTAGCAGCTATTCAACGTTTGATAAACTGAAGTCGCTTACAGGTGGCAAGAAGATCATCGCCCTCTCAGAGAACGGACCTATCCCTGATATTGAAAAGGAGATTGAGGAAGAGGCCGTATGGTCGTGGTGGATGCCTTGGTACAATAGTTGGGATGGCAAATATGTTGATCAGACCAGTGCAGAGGAGTGGAAGAAGTGCATGAGCGATGAGCGCGTCATTACCCTCGAGGATCTTGCTGAAGGGTGGGGCACCTATATTGATACGGCCATCAAGTCGCTGAAGACTGCAGAGACTGCCAATCAGGCTATCTATGACCTGCAGGGACGTCGTCTCTCTGAGGTGCCAGCCAAGGGGATTTATATCCAAGCAGGCAAGAAATATGTAATTAAATAGGAGAAAAGTAGGGAATTATAGATTTTATTTGTACCTTTGCCGCGCAAACATAGCCGGAAAATGAGACTGAGGATAATTCTTCTTTGTGCGTTTTTCTGTGCCATGCAGCAGGCAATGGGACAGGAGACAGGACAGCCCCGTAAGAAAGTGGGGCTGGTGTTAGGTGGTGGCGGAGCAAAGGGTGTAGCCCACATCGGTGTGCTGAAAGTGCTGGAACGGGCAGGGCTGCCTGTGGATATAGTGGTAGGCACAAGTATGGGCAGCATTATTGGAGGCACTTACGCCAGTGGTCACAGCGTGGAGGAGATGGATTCTATCGTGAGACAGCAGAACTGGCAGTTTGTGCTGTCCGACCGTGAGAATCGGCGCTACCAGAGCCTGCTCGAACGGCAGAAACAGGACACCTATGTCTATTCTCTTGGTCTTACTTTCGGTAGGAAGTCACGCAGAGAGGGCGGCGGTTTTATCACTGGTAAAAATATCGCCACCCTCTTTGACCAGCTGACGGCACCTTATCTCGACTCCATTGATTTCAATCAGTTGCCGATTCCGTTTGCCTGTGTGGCAACGGATGTGGTGGATAATACGGAGTATGTGTTTCACAGTGGCGTGCTGTCGCAGGCCATGCGTGCCAGTATGGCCATCCCAGGGGTCTTTGCACCTGTCAGGATGGGGGAGAAAGTGCTCGTAGATGGCGGCATGCAAAACAATTTCCCGGCTGACATCGCCAAGGAGATGGGGGCTGATTTCCTGATTGGTGTCGATGTGTCGGACACCATCAAGAAAGCCGATGACCTGACCTCCTCTACAAGCATCATCTCACAGATCCTCGACTGGAACTGCAAGAACAAGTATGAGGAGAACAAGGCGCTGACCGACATCGTGGTGTGCGTGAATGTCGTACCCTATTCGGCTGCCAGTTTCTCGGCTGCCGCTATCGACACGCTGATACGGCGAGGCGAGGAGGCGGCGATGGCCCATTGGGATGAGATCATCGCTCTGCGCGACAGATTAGGAGTGGGCACCGGGAAACAGTCTTGGCGGCACAAGGCAAACTGGTCGTTGTTCGAACCGAGACGCTACTGCATTACTAAGGTGAGGTTTGAGAACTTGACGGAGAGCGACCAGGCGTATCTCCTGCGGAAGTTCGACCTGAACAGCGGCGACAGCATCGATGCCGAGAAGGCCGACATCATAGCAGCCTCTATCCGCCAAGACCTCAACTATCAGTCGGCCAAGACCCGCGTGCTGCCTATTCTGGGCACACAGGAGGCAAGTGTCATCTTTACGGCTGGTCCGCGCCGCGACAGTCAGCTGAACGTTGGCGTGCGCTTCGACAGCGAGGAGATGGTGGCCTTGCAGGCCAATGCCGAGTTGCCTGTGCGCACGAAGATGCCTATGGAATTCGACCTGACGGTGAGGCTGGGCAAGCGCCTCATGGCCCGTCTTGACTGGGTACTTCGTCCGATGAACTTCCTGAAGCCCACCGTCTCCTATGCCTTCCACAACAACGATATCGCCTTCTATGAGTATGGCAAGCAGGCTTACAGTATCACCTATAACCTGCACAGGCTGGAGCTGTCGCTCTTCAACTTCAACGTGAGAAACTTCAACGTGAGCATCGGAGCCAACTACGACTATATCGACTATCATGACATACTTGTGGATTCGCAGCATCGTCTGGACAACGAAGGCTATACCAAAGACCAGGGGCTGCTGAGCTACGAGGCAAAGGTGTGGTACAGCAGTGAGAATAATTGGTACTTTCCCACGCGAGGCGCCCTCTTCCGGGCCCGTTTTGCCTACTATACCGACAATTTCGTGCAGTATAAGAACGGCGTAGGTATCCGCTCGCTCAGCATGCTGTGGCGGAAGTCGTTCCCGCTCTCGCCGCAGTTCTCTGTGCAGCCGATGCTCTACGGACGTTTCCTGCTGGGCGGAGAGAAGGCCCCCTTGTTGCTCGGTAACATGATGGGCGGCGAGTGGTATGGGCATTATCTTGACGAACAGATGCCTTTTGCCGGTGTGAACAACCTGGAAATGGCCTACGACAAATTGGCTGCCTTCCAGCTACAGACACAGTATAATTTGACGGCCAACAACCTGATATTGTTACGTGTAGTAGCCGGACAGGATGCCGACAAGGCAAAGGATATGCTGAAGCACAAGACGATGCTGGGCGCACAACTGAGCTATTACTATAACTCCATCTTCGGACCCCTTGGTGGCTCCATCGGCTATAGTAATCTCACGAAACGATTCTACTATTACATCAATCTGGGATTTGTATTCTAATCCTCCTTCAGCAAGTCTGGTCTCAGGCGTTTCGTACGTTCCATGGCCTGGTCAAACTCCCATTGGCGAATCTTGGCCTCGTTGCCTGAAAGCAGGATCTCTGGCACCTTCCAACCCTTGTAGTCGGCAGGACGTGTGTAGATAGGTGCTGCAAGAATATCGTCCTGAAAACAGTCGCTGAGGGCACTCTGTTCATCGCCAATGACACCAGGTACGACACGAACGATGGCATCAGCTATCATCGCAGCTACCAGTTCACCGCCAGTCAGTACAAAGTCGCCGATACTGATCTCACGCGTGATGAGGTGGTCGCGGATGCGCTGGTCGATGCCTTTATAGTGGCCTGCAAGGATAATGAGATTACCCTTCATCGAGAGTTCGTTGGCGATATGCTGGTCGAATCGCTCACCGTCGGGCGAAGTGAAAATCACCTCATCGTAGTCGCGCTCAGCCTTGAGGGCAGAGATACAACGGTCGATGGGTTCACACTGCATCACCATACCTGCCGACCCTCCGTATGGGTAGTCGTCCACACGCCGCCATTTGTCGAGTGTATAGTCACGCAGGTTGTGCAGGCGAATCTCCGCCAGACCTTTCTTCTCTGCACGGGCCAGAATCGACTCGTGAACGAAGCCCTCCAGCATCTCGGGCAATACAGTGATAATATCTATTCTCATTGGTAGAATGCTTTTATTCTTTCAATATATCTTTCTCCCATCTCACGTCCTATCTGATAGACACGTTTCATCTCTTCCGGATCGTGGGAGATATGGCCGATGGGCAGTTTCTCGTCTGGCCGTATGACGAGACAGCGTCCTTCGCGTTCAGCCTGACGCACGAATTCGAGTTCACGGTTGTACATCAGATAGCGACGATCCATTGCCTGGATCATCTCTGGATAGCGTCGCAGTCCGATGCGCATCAGGGGCATCAGTTTGGTACGATGCTTGACATACCCCTCGGGTTGGGTAAGGATCACGACGTTACGGTCGTAGCCGATGCTTTCAAAATATGCTAATGGAATCGAGTCTGCCACACCGCCGTCAAGCAGTTTGTGTCCAGCTACTTCCACCACCTTTGAGGCCAGTGGCATCGAGGCGGAGGCTCGTAGCCATTCCAGTTCATCGTAGTCCACACGATCCATCTTGTGATAGACGGCCTGACCTGTCAGCACATCTGTACAGACCACCATAAACTCCATCGGATTCTGTTCGAAGGCCGCTACATCGAAGAGGTCGTATTGGTAAGGTACGATGTGGTAGCCGAACTGAGCGTTGAAGTAGTCGCCAGTTGTCAGGAGCGACTTCAGACCACTATAGCGTGCGTCCTTTGCAAACCGCGTGTTATAGCGGATGGCTCTGCCTGGCTGTCTTGACTTATAGTTACAGCCAAAAGCCGCACCTGCCGATACACCAATCAGTCCATCGGGCTCCACGCCAGCCTCCATCATCACGTCGATGATGCCTGCTGTGAAGAGTCCGCGCATAGCGCCACCTTCGAGTACAAGTCCTTTCTTCATCGCTGCAAAGGTACAACTTTTTTGAGGAAAATGGGGCGTTTAACATTAATTTATGACAGAATGTCGCTGAAATTCACAAATTCTGATTACTTTTGCAGTTTGATGGATAGAAAGAAGTTTGTATTGATCGTATGGATGCTGCTCGCTGTGGCTGGCGCTTGGGCACAAGTGCAGGGCGATGCGAAGTGCATCTCAATCATGGGGGCGCCTCTTGAAGGACCCGACTCCGTGTTTATACCTGTGTTCGAGCAGGCTGGTTTTGTGCAGGCTCATCCTGAAGAGCCTGAAGAGGATACTTATTATTTTGCAGGTGACTTCTACGGTATCAAGTCATCAGTGATGGTGAATGTCGATGAGAAGACCAAGTTGCTCTCTTCAGTCATCGTGGAATGTGGTCCTTATCGTACGCGCGAACTTTTCGACCGCAACAAGAAGTACCTGCTTGGCAAGTTACAGCGGGAGTGGGGTAACTTCAGTGCCAAGGGTGACGGTTCGCTTTATCTGCTCAACGACTATGGCTATATCCAGGAGTCGCAGATTCTCCATGAGAACGGTGCCAATTCGATACGGTATTTCTACTTGAATTCTGCACCTTATTATAAGGATGCCGCTAATATGGGCCTGAAGGGACAAGTGCAGGAAGTCATCACCCAGAATCCCGTCATGGAGGGGGATATCGTGCACTTCAGCGAGACGGGCGTTCAGGAGGCAGACGAACTGGTTGACAGGAAGTATAATAGTGCCGGCTATCTGGTGAGTGCCTCCATGATCGAGCAGAATGGTGGGAAAAGCCATCTCACTTATGAATACGATTCAGACAATTGTCTGGTGAAACGTACGTTGACTAATTCCACAACGGGTATTCGTTCTGTTAACGAGTACCGTTATAATACGAGTTTTGAGATTATCCAACAGAGTCTGAAGGCCTTTAGCAAAGAGAATGAGTGCGTGCTGTCGATTACAATGAAGAATGACCTCTCGGAGCGTGACGACAATGGCAATTGGACCAAGAACAAGGTACAACTCACCTATTGGGAGAAAGGTCAGCGCTCACAGATCAATCAGGTAGAGCAGACTCGCGTTATCAGCTACTGGGATGAATAATCCTTCCTCTATGATTCGCCCAAGAGTGCCAGGAATTCGTCCTCGCTCATAATCTTGATACCCAGTTTCTCGGCTTTTTGGAGTTTGGAGGGGCCCATGTTCTCACCAGCGAGAATGAAGGAGGTCTTGCCTGAGATGCTGCCTACGTTCTTGCCACCGTTCTGTTCGATGATGGCCTTGTATTCGTCGCGGCTGTGATGGGCGAAGACACCGCTGATGACGATGCTCAGTCCTGCGAGTTTATCGCTGGTGGCTGCCGTCTGTTCCTCTGAGAGTTGCATCTGCAATCCGTAGTTGCGCAGTCGTTGGATAATCTCGATATTCTTTTCGTCGTGGAAGTAGGTGATGATACTTTTTGCCATCACCTCGCCGATACCTTCAATCTCCTGCAGTTCTTCCAGTCCAGCGTTCATCAGGGCATCGATGTTCTTGAAATGACGGGCCAGCAAGCGGGCAGAGGTCTCACCCACAAAACGGATGCCAAGGGCAAAGACCACGCGCTCGAAGGGTACATCTTTCGAGGCGGCGATGCCGTTGACAATCTTCTGGGCAGACTTCGTGCGAGAGCCGTCACCATTGATCTGCTGTACCTGGATCTCATAGAGGTCGGCTACGTTGCTGATGAGGTGCTGACGATAGTAGTCGTCGATGGTCTCAGGCCCCAGTGAGTCGATGTTCATGGCCTTGCGGGCGATGAAGTGCTCGATGCGCCCCTTGATCTGTGGCGGACAGCCCGTATCGTTAGGACAGTACCAGGCTGCCTCTCCCTCATAGCGCACCAGGGGGGTGCCACATTCTGGACAGCGTTTGATGAACTGGACAGGTTGTGCGATAATCGGACGCTGATCGATATCGACGCCAACAATCTTAGGGATGATTTCACCACCTTTCTCCACATAGACGTAGTCGCCGATATGCAGGTCGAAGCTCTTGATAAAGTCCTCGTTGTTCAGGGTGGCTCGTTTCACGGTAGTTCCTGCCAATTGCACAGGATCCATATTCGCCACAGGCGTCACAGCACCTGTGCGCCCCACTTGATAGGTCACTTCGTTGAGACGGGTGCAGACACGCTCTGCCTTGAACTTATAGGCGATGGCCCAGCGTGGACTCTTGGCCGTGAAACCCAAGGCACGTTGCTGGCGCAGAGAGTTCACCTTCAATACGATACCGTCGGTAGCCACTGGCAGGTTCTTTCTGGCCTGATCCCAGTAGTTGATGAAGTCGTAGATTTCCTGTAGGGTCTTGACCTTCTTCATACCCTCCGAAATCTTAAAGCCCCACTGACGGGCTGCCTCCAGATTCTCGTAATGGCCATCAGCAGGCAACTCTTCACCTAACAGATAATAGAGATAGGCGTCCAACTGACGACTGGCCACGAGACTTGATTTCTGACTCTTCAGGGTGCCGCTGGCTGCATTGCGCGGATTGGCGAAGAGAGGTTCCTCGGCTTCCTCGCGCTCCTTATTCAGTCGCTCGAAAACGTTCCAAGGCATCAGGATTTCACCACGAATCTCGAACTCACGAGGGTAGGAGGGTGCAGCAAAGAGGTCGTTGGCGTCTGAGGGCGGCGCGAGCACCAGGGGTATCGAACGGATGGTCTTCACATTGGCCGTCACGTCGTCACCATGCACACCGTCGCCTCGTGTGACAGCCTGTGTCAGACGGCCGTCCACATAGGTCAGTGAGATTGAGAGTCCGTCGTACTTCATCTCACAACACACCTCGAAGTCCTCGCCAGCGAGCCCTTTCTTCACACTCTCGTACCAGTCGCTCACATCCTGTTCGTTATAGGTGTTGGCCAGTGAGAGCATGGGGTATTTGTGGGTCACCTGCTTGAACTCTGCATTGAGGTCACTGCCTACGCGCTGTGTTGGCGAGTTGGGGTCATCCATCTCTGGATGGCGTGCCTCCAAGTCCTGCAACTCATGCATCAGGAAGTCGAAGTTCTGGTCGCCGATGGTAGGTTGGTTCAGTACGTAGTAACGGTAGTTATGTTCGTGAAGCTCCTTGCGAAGCTGTATGATTCGCTCTTTCTCGTCCATTGTCTATTATTTTTTTGCAAAGGTACGAAAAAGTTTTTAATATTGGCACAGATTACACGGATTAACACAGTTTTTTCCTTTTTGTCTGATCAAGAAATCCGTGCTAATCCGTGTAATCCGTGCCTCATCAGAAGCTTACCAGGGACGTCCGCCTCCGCCGCCCATGTTGCCTCCGCCGCCCATGTTGCCTCCACCGCCCATGCCACCGCCCATCGAGCCGTTGACGGCGGTGCTGGCTGTCACATCTAAGGACTGTGAGCCGCTGCCGATGGTGCAGCCTGTGGTGAGGTTGTAGAACGAGGTGCCGCCACTCACCTCACAACCAGCACGCAGGGTGTAGCTGCTGCCACTCTTGAACGAGGGCGAGGAGATCATCAGGGCTGTTCCGCAGTTGGAACTGGGGGTGGTGTAGGCGAGGATGGCCTTCGAACCGTCGAGTATGCCGACCTTCATGCCCATAGAGGCACTGATGGCGATGCTGGCCTGCTTGGAACTGGAGTCGATGGCTTGCATGCCGCCACCTATGGCGATCACTGTACCGCCGTTGATATAGGCTTTGTATTGTTCGGCTGCGTCGAGACCGCATTCAGGCTGACCTGCTCCCTCGGCGATGACCACACCACCGTTGATGTAGAGGTTCTTATTGGCGTCGATGGCGTCGTTGTTATAACTGCGTGCATAGACGTACCCACCGTCGATATAGAGGTTGCCGGCTGAGTTGATGGCATCGTCGTAGCTGTAGCTTTCTACGGTACCTGCCTCAATGTGGATCTCGCTCTTGCTCTCGATACCCTCCGTACCGTCGCCCGTACCCTCCAGGCGCACCTGTGTCTGTCCGCCGCTGACGTTAATCTTGCCGTCAGCCTTGATACCTTTTGGCGAAACGCTGCCCTTTGAGTCTTTCTGTCGCTTGCCTGTCGTGATGATGCGCACCACACCGTCGTTGATGTTGATCTCGTCATCGCAGTTCAGACCCTTGCCGCCTGTACCCGTACTCTTGATGTTCAGCTCGCCACCGTTGATGTTGATCACGCTGTCGGCCTTGATGCCAGAGCAAGCGCTATAGTCGTTTTCGTCGCTGTCGTATTCATAACCGCCGCTGGTGAAGATGGTGGTGCGTCCGCCTTCGATACGTACCTCACCGTCTGTTGAGATACCCTTGTCGGCTGTACCCGTCACGTTGATGTTCACCACGCCACCCGTCATGATGACGGCCTCATTGCCGCGGATGCCGTTGCCAGAGGAGGCGTCCACCCAGATGTTGGCTTTAGGCATCGTGCGCACATAGTCGTCGCTGCGGATACCAGCCTTGCAGTTCGCATCGACCTCCAGATAGCCTGAGCCACTGAAGATCAATTGCCCCTCAGAGAAGAAGCAGCCCTTCATGTCCTCGCTGTCGGTAGCGTCAGAGTAGTTAGCACCATCAGTTAAATAATTTTTTGTACCGTCGTTGAGTACGATGAAGGTGCGCTTCTTACTTTGGTTGTTGATGGCGGCGCCATCAGGGTTGGTGATACTCACGCTGTTGAGCACGATAGCCTGCTTCTTTGTCGAGTAGAGTTTGAAGAAGCCGTCGCTGGTCTCGCCCGTCAGCACGTATTTGATCACCAGGTCTGTGTTGTTGGTGGCGATGACGTCATTTCCGTTGATGCTCACGATACCACTTTCGTCGCCGCTGACGGAGGCATTGCCCGATTGGCTGAAGGTGACGGTGATGGTCTTGTCGAACGTCGTGTTCTCGATGTAGTCATCGTCGTTCGTATCGACGTTTACTGATTCCGAGAGGGCATTCTTGTCGAGCGCGATGGTGAACGAGGTGACGTCGCCGTCGCTCGTGACGCCTGTTATCACGTCATCTGCTGTTGAGGTTGAGTTCGAATTGTCGTCGTTGCTCTCATTGGTTGTCGAGGAGGTGGAGTTACCCTGATTGGTCCAGCCTTCGCCATACCAGCCGTCATCAGTCGAACAGGCCATTGCTGCGAACACCAGTGTGAACATCACCCAGAATTGATTCATCTTTTTCATAACGAATGATTGTTTAATTGTTCATTTTTTGATGGTGCAAAGGTAGGCATTGTTTAAGCCAACGGCAATTTTTTTCTGCGAATCGCCCGAATTATTCAGCGAATCGTTTTGCAGTTCACCCTTTTTACATTACCTTTGTCCCCGATATGCTTCAGATGTTACAAATAGTGCCTATCATGTGGCGGGCTGTTCGTCCGAGTAGGGTGACTGATATGCCTGCCGTCAAGAATACCTTCTGGCTTCGTAAGGGCTACGAGGGACTGACCTTCTTTGGCACCATCCTCACGCCCACACAGCGGGAGGCTGACGCCTTCAACGGCGCCTATAGTGTGATGAAGAATCACGAGATGATCCATCTGCGTCAGGCTCAGGCCTGTGGCGACTCGTGGCTGCGCTTCTATCTGCTGTATATCTGGTATTGGCTGAAGGGCCTCCGCATGAGTCGGCGGATGCCGCATGCGGCCTATCTGCTCAATCCCTTCGAGATGGAGGCCTACAGTCGGATGTACGACCTGCACTATCTCGACCGTTGTGAGGGTGGGGCACAGGAGTGGCGGCGCTATGCGAAGATGTCGCTCGAAGAACGGCTCGCTTGCTATCAGAGAAAATAATCATAACAATAGGAATGGAAAATAAGAAACTGCAGGCGCACAGCGCCATCTTTCTCGCCAACACGATCTTCGGGCTGGGCGTCCCTGTCACCAAACTCTTGCTCGATGAGTGGGTCACCCCGATGGGCTATATGGCCTCTCGTTCGCTGGGTGCCTGTCTGGTGTTCTGGCTCATTGCTGCCTTCATGCCGAAGGAACATGTGGAGAAGCGCGACCTCGTCACCATCCTTTTTGGTGGCTTGCTGGGCTTCGTCATCTCTCAGACGCTGACGGCCTGGGCACTCGACTTCACCAGTCCCATCTATTTCTCGCTGATAGCCACGCTCACGCCTGTGGCGGTGATGCTCTGTGCTGCTCTGACGATTGGGGAGAAGATCACGCCGATGAAGTCGTTGGGCGTCTTGTTGGGTATCGCAGGTGCCGTACTCATGGTGCTGATGAGTCAGTCGATGGGTTCAGGCAAGAACGACCTGATAGGCATCGTGCTGGCGATGCTCAGCGTGCTCACGTGGGCCATCTACCTTATTATTACGCGTAAGGTCGCTGAGAAGTACTCGCCTGTCACGCAGATGAAGTATGTCTTTCTGATCTCAGCCATTGTCACCGTTCCCATCGCCCTGCCAGAACTCTCCCAGAATGCCCTCTATACAGCAGCCTGGGGTTGGGATGGCGCACTCGAGATGGCCTTCATCGTACTGGGTGCTACGGCCCTCGGCTATTTCCTCATCCCCTTCGCGATGAAATATCTGCAGGCCACGACCGTCTCCATCTACACCAATCTCCAGCCCGTTGTCGCCTCTGTGATTGCCATCATCCTCGGGCAGGACATCCTCACCTGGGACAAACCCGTTGCGGGCATCCTCGTCCTCCTCAGTGCTTATATCGTCACCGTCGTCACGGCCAAAGAATAAATTTTTTTTCTGAAGTTAGTATATGTCACATTATTATTATAAAGCAGTCATTGCAATGATGCTGATGGCGACAACAGCATCGGCACAGGAGAATCTACAGCGCGGAGCCATTGCTTCGCAGGTGAAAAAATCGTTTACTACGGTGAAGGAACTCCCGATAACCAGTGTGAAGAATCAGTATCGTAGTGGCACTTGTTGGGCATACGCCACATTGGGCTATTTTGAGAGCGAGATACTGCGACAGACGGGTAAGACATATGATCTGTGTGAGATGTTTGTGGTGAACAACGACTATATGGACAACGCTACCCACTATGTGCGTATGCATGGCTACAGTCAGATTTCAGAAGGTGGCTCTTGTGATGATGTGCTGGAGGTGATACGTCAGCATGGTATCTGCCCAGAGGACGCGATGCCTGCACCAGGCTCGTTGACGGGCGATTCGCTGGCTAACTTCAAGGTGTTCTTCCCAGAGTTGGAACGTACTGTAAGCAGTATTGTGGATAAAGATGCCAAGGCCCCCAAGGCTCATTGGCAGGATAGCGTGCAGGCAGTCATCGAACGCTATATAGGTCGCTGCCCTGAGAAGTTTGAATATCAGGGAAAGACATACACACCAAAAACGTTTGCAGAGAGTCTCTCGCTCAACCTCGACGATTACGTCAGCTTGACCAGCTTTACGCATCATCCGTTCAACCAATGGTTTGTGATAGAGGCACCTTACAAATGGCGACTGAAACCGAGTTACAACATTCCTATAGAACAGTTGATGGATGTGCTCGACAAGGCTATTGATGCAGGCTACACAGTGGCTTGGGGCGGCGACGTGACAGGCGATTTTACGCGCACAGGACTGGCCATGCTGCCAGAAGGCGTGAAGCCCACCCAACAGTTACGACAGGAACAATGGGACAATTGGCAATTTACCTACGACCACGTCATGCTCATCTACGGCAAGGCCATAGACGAACAGGGGCATCCTTACTATATGGTAAAGAACTCCTGGGGACAGAGTGGGGAGTACAAAGGTGTTTGGTATATGTCGCGCGACTATATCGCCCTGAATACCACCTACCTATTCCTCAATCGCCATGCACTTCCTGCTGATCTCAAACTTTCGCCTGTGATGATGTGAACAGTGGTAAGAGAGATGGTGTTCATCGTACTGGGTGCTAATATTTTATCAGCATTTGATTCATCATTGTGCGGTATTCGTTAGGAGTAACGCCTTTCCTTTTTTTAAACATTCTGATAAAGTTTGATATGTTGTTGAAACCACTTGAATAGCATATTTCAGCAATCGTATTGCTGGTTTCTGCAAGAAGCTGGCAGGCCTTGGCTATACGGAGATTGTTCAGGTAGTCGATAAAAGTACCGCCAGTCTTCTTTTTAAAGAAGTGGCTGAATGCTGACTCCGACATTCCGACTAGTGATGAGACTTCTGCAAGTGATATGGAGTCATAGCATTTCTTCTCTATATAGTCGCAAACCTTTGCTATCCTTCTGCTTTTCGAGGTCATCACCACGTCGGCTGTATTATATTGGTTGGTGGTTAGTATTGAATATTCCGCAATAGCCAGATTGTATAGAATCGAGAGAAACTCCAGTACACTTTGGAAGCCTTTTGTTTGAGTGAGACGAATAATCTTATCTTTAAGGAATAAGGTTGATGATTGCGAGAAACAGATGCCACGTTTTGAGTCTACCAATAATTGCTTGATTGGAGCAAATAACCGTTTGTCCAGAATAGGCATTCCCAAAAAGCTTTCTGTGAACTGTATTGTAATGACATGGTTGCCTTCAACAATCTCTCCTCTCCATGCATGGAGTACATTGGGCCCAGTCATTACGAGGTCCATCTCGCCAAATGGGCATACGGAGTCTCCGATGACTCTCTCTCCGTGTGTGTACATTACTAAATTAATTTCGTATTCAGGGTGGTAGTGCACAGGATAGTCAAAATTTGCATTTGGATGATTAAGTACCACGAAAAGGTCCTCATCTGCAATAGGAATGAGTTCTTTTTGAAAGTCTTTTAGCATAGGATGATAGTTTTTTGAATTTCCAGTTGCAAATTTATGAATAAACTTCGATAAAACAAGCATTAGTTCAAAAAAGTATAATTATTGAGCAAGAATTAATATCAATTTTTGCAACCAAATGTGTAATTTTGCAACCAAATACGAGAATACTATAGTTTTGAATAGAAATGAATCAGTTTACAGTTAGTTGGATAGACGCAATCATTGTTGTATGCTATATGGCGGCAATTGTATGGTGGGGGCTAAGAAATGCCAAAAGTAATGATTCTCAGTCTTATTTTCTGGCTGGAAGAAGTATGCCTTGGTGGGTTGTTGGTCTTTCATTGTTTGCTGCAAGTATTTCAAGTACGACATTAATAGGGCAGTCTGGAGATTCGTATGCAACAGGTCTGGCTGTGTTTAACTATAACTTGACGGGTGTGCTTGTCATGGTGTTTTTTGCCATATTCTTGTTGCCCCTTTATATCAAGTCTCACATATTCACGATACCAGAGTTTCTTGAAAGACGATTCGATAGTCGCTCAAGATATTATTTTTCGAGTATTTGTATTATTGGCAATATCTTCCTTGATGCTGCAGGAGCTCTCTATGCAGCAGCCTTGATTATCAGACTCATCTTCCCAGATGCTGATATGCAGATGATTATTATCCTTTTTGCCCTAATTTGTGCATCATATACAATACCAGGTGGTTTGTCTTCAGCTATTAATGCGGAACTCATTCAGGCAGTGATACTTATATTAGGCTCGATGATGTTGACCGTTTTTTGCTTTGAAAAAGGTGGTGACTATTTTTATAATCTATATTCAAACAATGATCTGTTGGTAAAACTGATTCGTCCTTTTGATGACAGCTCGACACCTTGGCCAGGACTCATTGTCGGAATGCCAATTCTTGGTCTTTATTTTTGGGCAAACAACCAAACACTCGTTCAACGTGTACTAAGTTCAAGAACCATTGATCAAGGGCGTAAAGGAGTGTTGTTCGCAGGTTTTCTTACTATGATAACACTCTTTATTATAGCTATACCTGGATTGATAGCGCGCGACCTGTTTCCTGGACTAGAGAAGCCTGATATGGTATATCCCAACATGGTGATGAAGTTAGTTCCTACAGGTCTGCTTGGTGTCATGCTCGCAGCACTTCTTTCTGCTCTTACATCTACATTAAGTGCTATTCTCAATTCCACGTCCACTTTGTTTACTATGGATTTTTATGCTAAAGCCAGAAGTGGGGCGTCGTCTAAGCAACTTGTGATAGTTGGTAAGGTGGTTTCGTGTGTTATCGTTGTGATCGCTGCTATTTGGGCTCCACAAATAGGTAGGTTCGGCTCTCTACTTAAATACTATCAGGAGATGTTGTCGTATATAGCTCCACCAATAGTCGCTACATTCCTTTTGGGCATTTTCAGTAGGCGTGTGAATGGTACAGGAGCCTTCATTGGCCTACTTGCAGGCTTGCTATTAGCAGTCTTGGTTCTTGTGTTTAAAAGTGAGATTTTTGGAGACCTGCATTTTCTGCTTATTGTTCCGTTCCTGTTTTTGGCAAGTGCTGCAGTTACGTATCTGTCAAGCCTTTGCTTCGCCCGGCCTAGTACAGATAAGCTTCAGGGCACGATCTTCTCTCTTCAGGATTTCAGTCATGAGGTTGCAGCAGCCTACTCACAGCCTTGGTATTCCAACTACTTGAACATATCCTTGTTTTTGGTAGTGTGTTGCTTTGCCATCCTGTTTATATTCGCATAATCTCTAACATTGTTAATAATATAAGATATGAAACTTAAAAAGTCAGATAAGAACCCTATTTTGGCACCTAATCCGCAGAATGATTGGGAGTCGCTGATAACCTGTAATCCTGGTGTCGTATACGATAATGGCACGTTCTATATGCTGTATCGTGCAGCAGGTAACGATGAGCAGCACGTCATCCGCTTTGGACTTGCCACAAGTAAAGACGGTGTTAATTTCCATCGCGTTTCTGACCATTACGCCTTTGGTCCGAGTCTGGATGGCTATGATAGTGGTTGTGTGGAAGATCCACGTATTGTAAAGTTCGACGATGATTTCTACATCACTTATGCTTATCGTCCATATTCTCCAGGCCAATATTGGAAATTTGCTCACGATGTAGTCTTGCTGCCAGAGTGTGGAGAGCATTCCCCTCGAGCCATTTCGCAGAATCTGGGAAATACTGCATTAGCAGTTACAAGCGACTTCGTAAATTACAGACGTTTGGGTCGGCTGACCTCTCCGATATTAGATGATCGTGATGTGATACTGTTCCCAGAACAGGTTGACGGCCAATATGTTATGCTTCATCGGCCTAAGCAATATGTTGGCGGCGATTATGGCGTGAAGTATCCTTCAATCTGGGTTAAGTTCTCTGACGACCTCCTTGACTGGGAAATGAAAGAGAGTCATCTTCTGATGACGGGAAAAGAAGGAACCTGGGAAGAGAAGATAGGCGGAAGCACCCCTCCTATATTGACAGAAGATGGTTGGCTGATGCTGTATCATGGTGTTGAGAATGGTGGATGCGGCTATTATCGAGTAGGAGCGGCTTTGCTCGATGCCAATAATCCTTTGAAGGTTATTTCAAGAACACCACAGCCTATATTGGAACCTGAATATGAGTACGAGACTCAAGGACTCTATAATGGCTGTGTATTCCCTACAGGAAACGTGGTAGTTGATGGAGTATTATATGTATATTACGGTGCAGCAGATATGTACATAGGCTTAGCAACATGCCCGCTTAATGAACTTTTGGACTACCTGAAATCTGATGAATGTAAGCTTTGAAGCCCTAAAGAAATGTTAAATCTGGGGACGTTCAAAAAAGTATAATCATAGAACATTTATTATAATCAAATTGTGCAAAGATATGTCTACCTTTGCATCGTGAATTTTTGCCAATTCAAATCCCGGGTGAGGAGGCAAAAGGAACGCTTTATAGAATAACAAAAACAAATAGAAATGAAAAGAATTAAAGACCTAAGTGTGGATGCATTTTTATCAAGACTATTGATAATGCTCTGCTTTGTGTATTGCTCAAATGCAATCTATGCTCAATCGCCAGAAACGATTGATGTATCAGGCCACGTGAAGGATACTTCTGGTGACCCTTTGATTGGTGTAACCGTTCAGTGTGAAGGAAAGTCTTCGGGGACAATTAGTGACTTGGATGGATTCTATAAAATAAATAAGGTGAGAAAGGGTGCAATTCTTCGCTTCTCGTATGTCGGAATGGCTGATAAAACCGTCATCGTTGGTAACGAAAGTACTATCGATGTCACCTTGGAAGACGATAGCCAAGTGCTCGAACAAGTGGTTGTCATCGGTTATGGTAGTGTAAAGAAAAGTGATCTTACTGGATCTGTTGCAACCGTCAAGATGGATAAGCTACATGAGATTCCTGCTAACTCTGTCGAAGGTCTCCTTCAGGGACGAGCTGCAGGTCTTCAGGTGGTAAACTCTTCTCAAGATCCAGGCGCTTCTTCTACCGTCCGTATTCGTGGTGGAAGCTCACTCAACGGCTCAAACTCTCCATTGGTTGTTGTAGATGGCTTCCCATTGGGCGATGCTGGCGACCTGAAGCAGATCAACCCTGCCGACATTGTTAATATAGAAGTGCTGAAGGATGCTTCGGCAAGTGCCATCTATGGTTCTCGTGGTGCCAATGGTGTTATTATGGTAACCACTAAGCGTGCCAAGACAGGAACCACATCCATCACTGTTCGCCAGCAGGTGACCATGTCGCAGTTCAGCAGCAAACTTGACATCTGGCGCGATCCCATCCTGATGGCTTCTCTTAACAATGAAGCTCGAGTAAACGGTGGATTAGAGCCTATGTATGTCGGTAAAATTAATTCAGCTGGTATTTATTACCCCAGCATATCAGAATTGATGACTACCTGGAATACGCGTACAGACTGGGAAGACCTTGTATTTCGCAATACTCCGATATCAAATAATACTACTGCTACTGTATCAAGCTCAAATGATCGAACCATGTTCAACTTGAGTGCGAACTATTACACAGATCAGGGTATGTACAAAGAAGATTCCTATAAAAAAGGCGGTTATAATCTCAGTGTAGATCATAACATTTTTGATAATTTCAAGATTCGCTTTTCAAATATTCTTTCTGCAGGCTGGAGAAACACTAATAATGGTCTGGCTTACTGGCGTAATCCAATCTACCCAGTCTATCATGAAGATGGCTCTTATTATTTGCTCAATTCAAGTGATTATGGGCATCCTATAGCGATTTCTGACAATCAAGTCAATAAGTCTCAAATGCTGGATGTCATTTCGTCTCTTGCGCTTGAATGGCAGATCTTACCAGAACTAAAACTCACAGAACAGTTGAACTATAAGTTTGGAAAATCCACCAGCGATGTATATTATCCTAAAACCTACACAGAGGTGGGCACCATGAATAATGGTCAGGCTGTCATGTCCAATTGGGAAGGAAACAACCTTGTATCAGAGACATTTGCTAACTTCCAAAAGGATTTCAACAAGCATTCACTTGGCATTATGGCTGGTTTTTCATGGGAGTATTATCATAGTCGTAGTTCGAGTCTTACCGCCCGTGATTTTGTCAACGAGGCTTTAAGGTTTGAGAATATGAGTGCTGGTAGTCCTGAGAAGAATGCCGTATCTAATGGTTTGTCAACCAATACACTTGTTTCTGGAATGTTCCGTGCCAATTACTCTTATAATGACCGCTATTTATTGACATTAACAGCTCGTGCTGATGGATCATCAAAATTTGGCGAGAACAACAAGTGGGCTTTCTTCCCTTCTGGCGCCTTGAGCTGGAAAGCGCATGAAGAGGATTTTGTCAAGAATATGAAGGTGTTCGATGAACTGAAATTCCGACTGAGCTATGGTATTTCTGGCAATCAGGGCATTAGCCCTTACCAGACCTTGAGCCGTTATGGTACTGATATGTATTACAATGATGGAACCTGGGTAACAACCATTGGTCCAGGCTACGTATCTGGCTGGACGGGACCTGACTGGATTTATCGGGTATGGAGTGGTATTCCTAATCCGAGCTTGAAGTGGGAAACAACAGCCCAGTTAGATTTCGGTATTGATATGGCTTTCTTTAATCGAAGGCTGCGCGTGTCACTTGACATCTATGATAAACAGACCAAGGATTTGCTTCGTCAGCGTAATCTGGCACTTTCGTCAAGTTATGATAAGATGTGGGTGAATGATGGTAAGATCCAGAATCGTGGCTTAGAAGTAACTGTCGAAGGCAATATCATCAGTACTGCCGACATGAACTTGTCTGGTACACTCATTTACTCAATGAATCGCAATAAGGTGAAAGATTTGGGCAATACCTTGGAATCAGGTCTTATCACCGATCAAGTGACTGGTATGCTTTTTGAGTATTCAGGGAATAGTCTGGAGCAGTATCGTGATTATACTAATATCCTGGCCATAGGTCAGCCAGTGTATGCATTCTATGGCTATAAGGTGGATGGCATCGTGCAGACACTGAATGAAGGTATCGATGCTGGTCTCTCAGGCGAATATTCCCAGCCTGGTGAATTCAAATATGTGGATATCAATGGTGACGGGCAGATCTCAGAAGCCGACAAGTGTATTATTGGTGATCCCAATCCTGATTTTACAGCTAGCCTTGCCCTGAATTTCACGTATAAGAATCTGGATGCAAGCATATTCCTGAATGGTGTCTTCGGACAAGACGTGTTGAATACCAAGAAATTTGGAGAGGCGAGTAATTCCCCCTTCCGCTGGACGCCTGATAATCCAACGAATGACTATCCAAGTCTGAGAGATGGACGACAGACGAAAATCTCCGACTGGTGGCTTGAGAATGGTTCTTTCCTCCGTGTTCAGAATGCCAGTATCGGCTATACCTTCAAGATGCCACAACGCAGTTTCCTTGAGAAAGCCCGTCTGTATCTCAATGTGCAGAACCTCTATACCTTCACAGGTTTCAAAGGCTATGATCCTGAGGTGGGACTCAATGGTGTGTATAGTGGTGGCTATCCTCGCCTGCGTAAATGGACAATTGGTCTGGATTTAACATTTTAACTAAGAAAGGAATTGATTATGAAAACAAATATAATAACTTCGTTGCTGGCCGGCGGTATGATCATGACGGCATGTAGCCTGAAAGAAGAGCCTTATGGCTTCTACTCTGAAGACAATTTCTACAAGACAGCTGCAGACGCAGAGGCCTCACTGATGTATGCCTACGGCACTCTGAACTATCTGGAGTATTCTCGTTCCGTATTCTTCCTTGGCGATATGCCAACTGAAGAACTGACCACGAAATCGGATGCAGCGGCTGACAATCAGGACCTCAACAACTGGAAGGTGGCTAATTTCAAGACTAATGGTACGCTTGAAAACTTCTTCAAGTATGCTTTTATTGGTGTGAACAGAGCCAATGCCGTGATTCAGAATGTTGAAAATGCCAGCTTTGATGCCAGTTCAAGAAACCAGATTCTTGGAGAAGCTTATTTCCTGCGTGCCTGGAATTACTTTAATCTGGTCAGGAACTTTGGACTGGTTCCTATGCATACCTCTATGGTCGATGAATTGGAAGAGACCTCTTCACCCCTTGCATCTGATATGGATGAGGTTTATAATCTTATCCTTGGTGATTGTCGTAAGGCATCAGAAATCCTGCCAGTTTATAGTACCCCAAAGACTGGTCGTACTGACAGAGTCGCAGCTCAATCGTTGGCCGCCAAAGCCTACCTCTATATTGCATCTGCCAAGGAGAATCATGTAAAACTCTATAAAGACATGAAACGTGGCGTAGAGGAAATGTACGATAGTGCAGCTTATTATGCAGGCCAGGTGATTGAAGGACAGACAACCTATGGATTCGAGCCTAATCTGCTGGATATCTACGATGTGAGCAAGAACCATGGGAAAGAGCATATCTTTATAATGGCAATGGATCGCTCAGGCACCACTGAAGGTCAGTATTCCAAGATTTCAAAGATGTTTATCCCATATGTTGATGGTGCAACCATCTATCTGAAACAAGGGGATACCGAGTCCTATATTCCATCTCACGACGGATGGGGAGAATACCAGACAACGCCTGACTTCTATAATAGCTTTGATGGTAATGACAAGCGTAAAACGGATTTGATAGTGAGTAAGGTCTATAGATCCGACGGAACTGTGAATGTAGAATATCCTGGTTCCTTGCAATATCCTTTCTGTCGTAAATATATCGATCCACAGTTTGATGGAGATAAGACCAGCACCCGTCCATTCCTGATTCGTTATTCTGATGTCGCCTTGATATACGCTGAGGCCGCTGGCCCAACCACGAAGTCCTACGAACTTGTTAATTATATCCGTCATCGAGCTGGTCTTGCCAGTCTGGCTCCAAATCTGAACAAGAACGATTTCAGGAAGTCTGTCATCGAGGAGCGTAAGTACGAAATGGCTTTTGAAGGTGATTATATGTACGACTTGCGCCGTACTAACAGGATAAGAAGCGTGGCCGAGGCTGCTTCTCTCTCAGAGGATGATGTGACGTTCTATCCAATTCCTCAGGCGGAAATCAACTTAAATGGCAGTTTGAGATAATAACATATAAAAAATAACGTTATGAATAATATAATCAGATTTGCATCTTTCATGATTTGTATTCTTGCTTTGCAGTCATGTGTCAAAGACTTACAAGACGATGTAAATAATGGTGGCTGGAATCATGAACGTTCAGTCATCGGAATAGAATTTGAAAATCAGATAGGTGCGGCAAGTATTGAGAATGCAGATGCCACAACAGGTCATATAGATCTGGCAATCAATGTAGGGGCTCAGCCAAGTATGACAAGCGTAAAGTTGAAAAAACTGGATCTTTCTTTTCAGGCTACTTCTTCAGTCAAGGTGGGTGATGCACTGGATTTCAGTAATGGTCAGGCCTCATTTACGGTTACTTCCACACTTGGAGAAACCAGAACCTATACAATTCACGTCTCTGAATTTACAGAGAGCCTGTTAGGTACTTATCAAGTTAATACCCTCACAATATTCGGAGGAACAGGCCCTGAATATGGAGGTGGGGCAATCATGCAACTGGCCGACAAACCTTGGTGTTGGTCTGACACCTATGGACCTGATGCAGAATGCGACAACACGCTTACCTTCACGCTCACAGGAGTTACTGAAGATGGCTCTACCACGGGTACGTGCATTAACAATGCAGGAGATGATGGGAAATATGCCGACTTCATGTTCCAAGGTAGCATGAACAAGGAAGAAGAAGGTGTTGATATCGATCTGAAAAAGTTCTATCGTCAGATCCCTGAAGGTGAAAGCACTTGGATCAGGAACTATTCTGAAGGAACAGTTACCTTCATCTCCAAGGATGGAAGGACTACTGTTGGACAGTTTGTTGAGGCGGGCACTATCGATGTGGGCTATGATAAGAGTTTCACCGTCGATAATCAGGCTTTCCAATTCTCTCTTAACGGAACGGATGACTGGACGAACATCTACAGCGATTACGATAAGTTCGCCAAGAAACCACGCATATTTTGGGTTAGTGTAACAAAGGTAAACTAAGATTGTTTTTATGGATTTAAGAATGCTTATTGCAGGCGTAGCAATCTCTCTCTTCACTGCATCGTGCTCCAAGCACGATGTGGTGGAGGTTGAGATATCCAACGAGGTCGTAAATCCCGATTATATCGGCAATGGTGTGGAATGGGATCCGTATGACGAGGCGGAACTCTGGGGCTCCAGTATTTCGGATGCAGACTGGAATTTGCTGTTCAAGCGTCTTGACTTTATGCGGCCACAATATGTACGCTGCATGATTAACAGTCCTTTCCGCTATTATGATGCCAATACGGGTCAATACGACAAGACTCGCAATATCCAGTCCATCTCACGTCTGCTAAGTTACTGTACCAAGAATGATATTACGGTTGTTTTTGGAGAATATAATCCCCCGACTTGGGAGATGAAGGAAGATCAGAGATGGATCGACATGTCTGTTGACTATCTGAACTATTTAGTCAACGACCTGGGCTTTTCCTGCATTAAGCATTATGTCATCTTTAATGAGCCTGATGGAGACTGGGCGTCAACTAATGGTGATTTCAGTCTCTGGCAGACTATGTTGCAGCGTTTCCATCAGAAGATGGCCGAATACCCGAATCTGCTTGATAAGGTGTCGTTGGCCGGACCTGATGTCGTAGCCAATTACAAGAACCCGAATTCAGAATATGATGCAAAGGGCTGGGTCGCTCAGACTGTCATGGCTGCTGATTCTGTCGTTGGTATTTACGATGTCCATTCGTATCCAGGACAATATGAGGTGCGCAGTGGGAAATATGGCTCACTACTCACTGAACTAAGAAACCAGATCCCTCAAGGGAAACGGATTGTCCTTGGTGAGGCTGGGTTCAAATACAACCAGCCCGAAGACTCTTTATTGATGCAAGAATACAATAAGCGCGTGGAATGCCATCCTTATACCAAGGGCTCTGATTGCAATATGCTTTGCTACGATTATTTCTATGGCCTTGATATGCCCGTTCTGGCAATGGAAGCTATGAATCATGGGTTCTCTGGGTTGGCTCTGTGGATGCTCGATGATGCTATGCATAGTAATGGCGACTCAGGGAAACCTGAAGATGTCAAGATCTGGGGACTGTGGAATATTCTCGGTTCAGAGGTGTTTGGGAAACCTGAGGAGGAGAGACTTCGGCCTCTGTTTTTCACATGGTCTTTGATGTGCAAATACTTTCCCGATGGAACAGACATTTTGAAGACAAGTCGGAATGTCGGGGATGGTATATTTGCTGTTGCAGGGCATCACAATGGTAGGACAACGATTGCTTTTGTCAATATCGGTAATGAAGCGAAAACGATACGGCTTTCTTTGCCTCAGGCGATGGATGGAATCAGCAGATTTGTATATGAAGAGAATCAGCTTCTTCAGGATGCCGATGGCTTCCCAATGCCTGCAGAAACAAACTTATCTTTGAAGAGCGGACAGGAGGTGGTGCTTAAGTCGCAATCCTTCGTCCTTTACACTAATATGGAATAAATTATGAACACAAAAAAAATAGTCGCAGCAATGAGTTTTGCCTTGTTGTTGCCAATGATGTCCTGCTCGGCTGACGACAGCAAGCCAGAGAAGGAAGCAAAACAGCCTGTGACGGAAATCGTAGCTCTTTCGCTATCAGACAAGCAGGCCACGAACGAGACTAAGGCACTTTATTCAAACCTATGGGCCATCCAGGAAAAAGGTTTCATGTTCGGACATCATGACGACCTATATTATGGGCGCTATTGGTATGACGTTTCTGGTAATTCCGATACTAAGGATGTGTGCGGGGACTATCCTGCTGTATTTAGTTGCGATTTTGCCGAATTGATGGATGATCGATATCTGGATGCAAAGGAGGCCAACGCCATCCGTAAACGTTGCATTCAAGAGGCGCGCAGACGAGGCGAGGTGATAACTGCATGTTGCCATCTTAATAACCCAAAGACTAAGGGCGATGCTTGGGATAACTCCGACAATACTGTAGTGAGTGAGATACTAGACAAGGCCAGTACGACTCATGCGACATTTGTAGAGTGGATGGACAGACTCGTTGCATTTGCCAAAGATCTGAAAGATGATAATGGTCAGCTCATTCCTGTGATTTTCCGTCCATTCCATGAGCATACGCAAACCTGGTCCTGGTGGGGCAGGTCGTGTACCACAGAGGCAGAGTTCATCAGTCTATGGCGATTCACCGTCGATTATCTGAAGTCTGCTGGTGTGCATAACTTTATCTATGCCATATCCCCGCAAATGGACTCGCCAAAAACTGAAGATGATTTCTTATTCAGATGGCCAGGCGATGACTATGTCGATTTTATAGGCATGGACTGTTATCACGGCCTGAATCCGGAAACTTTCTCAACAAATCTGAAACGCCTTTCTGATCTGTCCTCGAAAAAGATGAAACCATGCGGAGTCACAGAGACAGGAGTTGAGTCGTTCTCTGTTTCTGACTATTGGACCAAGCAGATTCTCACCCCAGCCACAGGCCGAAAGGTTAGTATGATCGTCATGTGGAGGAACAAGTTCGTGGCAGGCAATGAAGCCGACAAGCATTACTATTCAGTTTTTAAAGGCCATCCCTCTGCCGCAGATTTCCTGAAATTCTATCAGAGCGATCTTACTTTCTTCAGCAAAGATCTGCCAGATATGTATCAATATGCTGATAATATAAAAGTGGAATGATTATGAAGAAAACGATTATTATAGCAGCAATCATAGTGAGCTGTACACATCTGTTGGCACAACGCCATCTGCAACTCGTTGATCTAGAGGCAACATCGGAGACGAAAGCTTTATACGCCAATCTCTGGGTTTTGCAGCAGAAAGGATTTATGTTTGGTCATCATGATGACCTGAATTATGGCAGACACTGGTATGGGATTGATGGCAAATCAGACACAAAGGATGTCTGTGGCGACTATCCTGCAGTATTCAGTATGGATTTTGCTACCGTTATGGATGATAGGTATCAGCCTGATGACGAGCGGATGGCCTTGACTCGCAAGAATATTCTTGCAGCTCGACGCAGAGGTGAGGTTATCACAGCGTGTGCACATCTCAATAATCCTTTGACTGGGGGTGACTCTTGGGATAACTCAAGTCGAGAGGTCGTGGCTCAGATATTACAAAAGGACAGCAAGGCCCACCAGAAATTCAACCTCTGGCTCGACCGTCTGGTAAACTACGTCAAAGAGTTGAAGGATGATAATGGCAATCCTATACCCATCATCTTCCGTCCGTTCCATGAGCATACCCAGACTTGGAACTGGTGGGGCAGGGGATGTGCTACAGAGGCCGAGTTCGTAAATCTATGGCGATACACTGTTGATTATCTCGTCAGATCAGGGGTTCACCAGTTTATCTATATTATCTCTCCACAGTCGGGTGGGGCTGATAAGGAGGACCGATTCACCTATTGGTGGCCAGGTGACCATTATGTTGATATGATAGGATATGATTATTACGAGCAGGAGAATCCGATTGATTTCTATATCAGTCTGAAAAATCTCTCAGCCGTTTCTGAGAAGAAGATGAAGCCATGTGCTGTTACGGAAATAGGACTGGAGGCTTTTACCAATCCTCGATATTGGACAGACCAGATTTTGCAGCCGGCAACTGCAGAAGGCATTCATGTCAGTTTTATTGCCTTCTGGCGGAATAAGTATGTAGGGAAGAATGAAAAAGATACGCATTACTTCTCTGTTTTTCCAGGACATGCCTCAGAAAGCAATTTCAAGGTTTTCTATCAAGATAAAAGAACTTACTTTAGTAAGGACTTACCTGATATGTACACCATGCCCAGAGGATTAATTGTAGATTAAATAGTTAGTTAATAGTTAGTTAGATTTGAATTCGTACTTAAGTAAATGAAGATGAGGATAAGGCCCATCGTGAGATGCGCTATGTCTTAATCTATTTAATTGGTAAGGGGCTCAGTAGAGTCCCTTACCAAGCCATTATTGAGGTTACTTTTTTAGTTTGTAATAAAAATTGGTACATCTCTCACAGGCCGTTTCAGAGTGCCTTCACAGGCAGATTAATGGAAAAACTTTTTAGTATTAATGCGCGCAAATTTTAGATTTAAATCTCGCAATTTTTATCTTTAATGACCACCACCTCAGTATCTCTCGTCGACAGTGCAAAGGTACGAAAAATTCAAATGCAAAACAAGCCTTTTTTGAATTTATTTCGAATTTATTTTAAATGTTAAAATGATGGAGCAGCGAGAGCAGAATCAAAGCTTGTTTGCTACCCGTTTGCCGTTTTGCCGTTTCACCGTTGCATTTGCAGAATCGATATGCGTGCCATCCACTCTCTATATATTATATATAATTATTATATATTATAATATATAATAATTTAAAATAGATATATACTATCCCCCAATACACGAAACGCAAATATCAAATGTAACGCCTAAACGCCTAAACGCCTAAACGCCTAAACGCCTAAAATGATAGTTTTGAACGGTACAAATGGATGACTCTGTTACACTTAGTCGAGTTCGAAACGGAAAAATTTAACATTTCAAGAAATTATTCTCAAATAGTACGATATTACAAAAATTTTTATTACCTTTGTACTCGAAATACCACCTCACGGCGCGCGAAGAATAACTAAAAACGAATATGCAGAAGATAATAGAAGAAATACGTGAGTACGTACACTCGCAATGGAGACTTGGAAAAATACATGGAATAAGTCATTGGGATCGTGTCTATGAGAATGGGCAGCGACTGTTAGCCCCAGGCGTGAATCCGCTTGTAGTGGGATTGTTTGCCTACCTTCATGACTCATGTCGTATGGATGATTGGGAGGATATTGATCATGGTCAGCGGGCGGCAGTATGGATTGATACGTTGCGGAATACATATTTGAAGGATGTTTCCGATGAGGAGATCGGGTTGCTGAAAGAAGCATGCCGTCTTCATACCATAGAGCACAAAACGGGTAATCCCACAATCGACGCCTGCTTTGATTCTGATCGTCTGGACTTATGGCGAGTAGGTATTATTCCAGATCCAGATAGACTCGCAACGGAAAAGGGAAAGGAAATCGCAAGAAATACGGATTACGCAGCATTGATTCTTCATTGACTAAGATAGCCTTGGGGATAGGTATTTGAGTTATAACAGCCTCATACCCAAGCACCCTACGACTATAAAAAATAGCATGTAAATGTTTGATGGATAAGAAAAAAGTTGTATCTTTGCGGAATGGTTTTATCAGATAGCAAAATGGACGAGAACAAGATTGTAATCTATCAGACGGAGGACGGACAGACGCAAATTGATGTCCGCTTGGAGAATGAGACGGTGTGGCTGACGCAGGCTCAGATGGCAGAGTTGTTTGAAACAGACAGAACCTCAATAGTTCGTCACATCAACAATATTTATAGAGCTGATGAATTAGAACGAGAGGCAACCTGTGCAAAAATTGCACAAGTTCAAACTGAAGGGAAAAGACAAGTTACCCGTACTATCCCATATTTCAATTTGGATATGATTATTTCAGTAGGGTATCGTGTCAATTCTAAGCGTGGCGTAAAATTTCGTCAATGGGCTAATCGAGTGTTGAAGGAATACCTCGTGAAAGGCTATGCCGTCAACGAGCGTATCCGTAAGGAGCAGATTGGCGAGTTGCGCCAGTTGGTAGGTATGCTGGGGCGCACAATTCAGAATCAGACCTTGCTGTCGAATGATGAGACCAATGCGCTTTTCGAGGTGGTGACGGATTATACCTACGCCCTCGATACCCTCGATAACTATGATTACGAGCGACTGACTATCGACAAGACCACCAAACAAGAGCCCTTCCATGCAACCTATGAGAATGCGATGGAGGCAATTAATGGCTTGCGAGAAAAGTTTGGTGGTTCTGCTTTATTTGGCAATGAGAAGGATGATTCCTTCAAGAGCAGTATTGGCCAGATCTATCAGACCTTTGGAGGCGAAGAGCTTTATCCCAGTGTCGAGGAGAAAGCTGCTATGCTGCTTTATCTCGTCACAAAGAACCATTCGTTCAGTGATGGTAACAAGCGCATTGCAGCCACGCTGTTCTTGTGGTTCCTGAATAATAATGGTATTCTCTATCGCGAAGACGGCTCAAAACGCCTAGCAGATAACACCCTCGTCGCCCTCACACTGATGATCGCAGAAAGCAAGACAGAGGAGAAAGACGTGATGGTGAAAGTCGTAGTCAATCTGATTAATCAGAAGAACTAGTTACCCCCGATCCAGAATCTCATAAACGCATGTAGGGCCTGCATCACTGCGGGCCCTACATACATCATTACTAACCTAAAAAACTAAAACCAATTTATAACGTATGAAAAAGAAACTCTAACTTTGTTTTGTTGATGCAAGTGAAGTGCAAGTCGAGAGCAATCAAAGCTTGCTTTATATTGCCGAGGCGCAGCCTTCACTCGCGGTGTGATTTCTCAATCACAACGCAAAGGTACGGCGGGTTTTGGCGATTTCCAAATATTTAGGCAATATCTTCATCGAGTTGTTGCGACGGAGTGGGATGGAGGCGACAAAGGGAGGTCAAAGGGTAAAATCTTGTCGCATGAGCAAAGAAAATGGGGCTTCCAAACTAAAACAAATAAGAAAAAAGGCTTTGGAGAACATCCAAAGCCCTTTCGTTATGAGGTTGCGCTGCTGTTAGTTGGCAGCTTCGAATTCTTCGAGGAAACGGGTATCGTTCTCTGAGAACATACGGAGGTCGCTGACGCGATATTTCAGGTTGGTGATACGCTCGACACCCATGCCGAAGGCATAGCCGCTGTACTCCTTGGAATCGATGCCGCAGAGCTCGAGCACGTTGGGATCGACCATACCGCAACCCAGGATCTCTACCCAGCCTGTGTGCTTGCAGAAGCCGCATCCCTCACCGCCACAGATGAAGCATGAGATATCCATCTCGGCTGAGGGCTCCGTGAATGGGAAGTATGAGGGGCGCAGACGGATCTTCGTGTCAGGGCCGAACATCTCGCGGGCAAATGAGAGGAGCACCTGCTTGAGGTCGGTGAATGATACGTTCTTGTCGATATACAGACCTTCCACCTGATGGAAGAAGCAGTGGGCACGAGCCGTGATGGCCTCATTACGAAAGACGCGGCCTGGGCAGATGACGCGGATAGGGCCTGTGAGCTTGCCGTCCTCTGTGTGCATCTGCTCCATGATGCGAGCCTGGACGCTGGAGGTGTGTGAACGCAAGAGGATGTTCTTCGTGACATCGTTGGGATGCTGGCTGACGAAGAAGGTGTCCTGCATATCGCGGGCAGGATGGTCGGCAGCAAAGTTCATCATCGTGAAGATGTGATTGTCGTCTTCCACCTCAGGACCGTCGGCAAGGACAAAGCCCATACGGGAGAAGATATCGATAATCTCGTTGGTGACGATGGTCAGCGGATGGCGTGTGCCGAGCTGTATGGGGTAGGGGGTACGCGTCAGGTCGATGGCCTCTTCGCCAGTCTCCTGCATCTCGCACTCTTCGCGCAGTTGGTTGATGCGCTCTGTGGCAAGTGTCTTCAGTTCGTTGATCTTCATGCCGACGGTCTTTTTCTGGTCGGCAGCCACATTGCGGAAGTCGTTCATCAGGGCAGTGATCTCACCCTTCTTGCTGAGGTATTTCAGTCGGAGCTGTTCTACTTCTTCTGCGTTCTTCGCACTCAAATCCTGCACTTCTTTGAGAAGTTGATCAATCTTATCAAGTATCATATTTGTCTTAAAATTGCAATTTTGCGTGCAAAGGTACAAAAAAAATGAGAATTATGATGAAGAATTAAGAATATTTTGTACCTTTGCCGAAATTTTGAGAGAATAGCGGATTATTAGTTACAACTTCAGTCAATGAGAAGGTGTTTTATTGCGCTCAGCGCAATCATGCTGTTGATGTTCTCGTGTACGGGAAAGAAAGCTGGCCAGACGGATGAGGTGCCTACAGACTCTGTAGCTGACTCGACGGACGTGGCGGTCACAGACACGATGGAACTACTGATCACCCAGACGCCGATGCCTCGGGCGGCTGACGCGATGTTCGACGACTTTATCTTCAACTTCGTGGCCAACAAGAAACTGCAGAAGGAGCGCACGGTGTTCCCGCTGCGCACGACAGAAGGCGACAAGACCGTCAACACGAAGGAAGAGCAGTGGAAGATGGAGCGCCTCTTCATGCGACAAGGCTACTACACGCTGTTGTTCAGCGACGAGGAGCAGATGTCGCACATGAAGGATACTGCTGTCAGTCAGGCCATCGTGGAGAAGATTCAGCTGAAGAAGAACCGTGTGGTGAACTACCGATTCTTTCGCGTGAAGGGTGCCTGGATGATGACGAGTATCAACGTGACACCTATCTCTGAGAACGCTAATGCCTCATTCCTCAATTTCTACCAGAAGTTTGTCACTGACAGCGTGTTCCAGCTGGAGAGCATCAACGAGACGGTGCAGTTCGTTGGCCCTGACCCTGATGACGACTTTGCTCAGATGGAGGGCGTGATAACGCCTGATACGTGGGAAGCCTTTGCGCCAACCTTGCCTGTAAAGGTGCTCTACAACATCGTCTATGGAAAGCCGAAGGCTGCCAATAAGGAGATGATATTCCTGATGAAGGGTGTGGCTAACGGGTTGGAGATGGAACTACGTTTCAAAAAGGTAGGCAATAAGTGGCTGCTGATGAAGATGACGACGTAGAAGTGAAGAGTAAGAAGTGAAGGATCTTAAGAATTATAGTCTGAAAGAGCATAACACATTTGGCATCGACGCCAAGTGTGGCCGTTTCCTTGAGTATGAGACTGCTGAGGAGGCCCAGAAGGTCGCAGCCATCCTGCGTGAGGTGCCGACCCCTTATATAATAATAGGTGGCGGTAGCAATCTGCTGTTGACAAAAGACTTTGATGGCACCGTGGTGCACTCGGCTATCAAGGGTGTCGCTTTTGACGGCAACAAGATGCATTGCGGGAGCGGCGAGACATGGGATGACGTCGTGGAGAAGAGTCTGGCGAATGGCCTCTTTGGTCTGGAAAACCTTTCGCTGATTCCTGGTGACGTAGGTGCGAGTGCCGTTCAGAATATTGGTGCCTATGGCGCAGAAGTGCAGTCGTTTATCAGCAAGGTTTATGCCATAGAGATTGCTACGGGCGAGGCAGTGGTCATCGGCAAGGAAGCGTGTGACTATGGCTATCGTAACAGCCGCTTCAAACATGACTGGAAGAACCGTTATCTCATCACGGCTGTCGAATATGAGCTTCTCAGTGAATTCACGCCCCATCTTGTCTATGGTAATATCTGTGCCGAACTTGAGCGGAAGGGAATCAGCCAGCCTACGGCCATGCAGGTGAGAGACACCATCATCGATATCAGAAATGCGAAGTTGCCTGATCCGAAGGTGACGGGCAATGCTGGCAGCTTCTTTATGAATCCCGTCGTGAGCCGTGAGAAGTACGAGCAGCTCGCTGCCCAGTATGAAGGCATGCCTCACTACGATGTGGATGACGACCAGGTGAAGATTCCCGCAGGCTGGATGATAGACCAGTGCGGATGGAAAGGCAAGTCGTTAGGCCGCGCTGGTGTTCACGACAAGCAGGCGCTGGTACTCGTGAATCGTGGTGGTGCAACAGGATCAGAGATTGTAGCGCTCTGCGAAGCTATCCGCAAGGATGTGAAGGCGAAATTTGATATAGATATCTATCCGGAGGTAAACATTATATGAAACTGACATTCTTAGGAACGGGAACCTCGTGTGGCGTGCCAGTTATCGGCTGCCAGTGTGAGGTGTGCCAGAGCACTGACCCTAAGGATCAGCGTACCCGCTGTTCGGTATTGGTGGAGACGGAGGCAACGCGCCTGCTGATCGACTGCGGACCTGACTTCCGACAGCAAATTCTTCCCCAGCCGTTTCGTAAGATAGACGGTATCCTGATCACCCATTCGCATTACGACCACATGGGAGGCATGGATGATATCAGACCTTACTGTCAGTTCGGAGAGATGAATGTCTATGCGGATCCTATTGCTCGCAAGGCGATGCTCGAGATGTTGCCTTACTGTTTTGCAGAGCATCGCTATCCTGGTGTGCCTGCCATCGGACTTCATGAGATTCATGCCCATGAGCCGCTTCAGATCGGTGACTTTGACATCATGCCGATAGAGGTGATGCATGGAAAGTTGCCCATCCTGGGCTATCGTATCGGGAAACTGGCGTATATCACTGATATGAAGACCATTGATGAAGGTGAGTATCCTTATCTGGAAGGTACAGAACTACTGGTGGTCAATGCCTTGCGCTTTGACAAACCTCACCATTCTCATCAGCTAGTCGATGATGCCATCAAGTTTGCACGCAGGGTGGGGGCTAGACAGACACTTCTGATACACGTCTGCCATGATATTGGTCTTCATGAGAAGGTGAATGCGATGCTTCCTGAGGATATACAACTCGCCTACGATGGTCAGGAAGTCATCATCTGAATCAGTTTACTTCTTTTTCTTCTTTCCTTTGCCAAATCCGAAGAGCGAACCGTAGTTCTTCACGAGCTTTCGTACGAGCATGAAGGTATCGAAGGCTACGATGCCGTTGGTCACCAGACCTGCGATGTAGTCTGACTTCGAATTGTTCTCGCGTTTCAGGAAGACCTGATTCCAGAGGGTCGTAAACTGAGTGTTGTCCTGCTGAAGTTCATTCAACAGTTCGTCTTTGCGCTGACGGATTTCGTCGAGCGTACGGTATTCTCTGACAGGTTTCTTGACGGGCAGCATGGGCGTGAAAGATTATTTGCTGAGCAGCAGCGTGGCGAGAAAGTGCACCAGCGGCTTCTCTATCCAAGGCTTGCGGAAATGGGTGATAATCAAGAAGAGTAGCAGATGGATGACTGCTACTACAGCAAAAGCAGCGGCCGTGCCTATGAAGTTTGCCAGCCAGAAGGCGAGGGCAAAGGAGAAGAACATCAGCACAGCAATGATGATAAAGAAGAAGATGATTGCCAAGGCGGCCGCCGTCAATAGGCGGACCACCTTGTCAACCACGTCGAGCTTCACGTATTCCGTCTGAAGCCCGAAGTAATGTTTCAGGACTTCGATCAGTTGAGCAATGGTCTCAACATTCTTGTCGCTTGAAAGCATTTCTTCGTTCTGCCTTTATCAGTTTATTCCTCCTCGGAAGCGTCTTGGATATCATCTACCAGGTCAACCACTTCCTTGCGGCTGAGCTTGATGTTGTGCTTCTTCAGGAAATCCTCTACAGCATCAGTAATTTTTACGCGTGTGTCCTGTCCCTTTTCTGGAGCAACGAGGATGCCCAGAGCTGCGCCGGCGATAGCACCGCCAAGGAATGCGCCAATGTAACCTAAACTCTTCATAATTCTAATTGCTTTAAAAATGTTCGTAACGATTTGTTTTGCAAATATACGAAATTTTTCATTCAAAGCGCAAAAAAGAGCCAATTTTTTTGTGAAAAAGTTACGATTTTCCTGATTTAACAAACTTTATGTGCCAAATTCGCTTGTATTTCCCCGATATTTTGTAATTTCGCACCAAATTTATTGAATAACAAGTTTATTAAATACAAAGACAAATGAAAAAGTACACCCTTTTGTGCGTAGGTTTATGCGCAGCAATGGCTTTCACAAGCTGTAAGTCAAGTGAAAGTGCCTATAAGAAGGCATATGAGAAGGCAAAGCAGTATGACACCGCAACAGCTCAGGCTCCCAGCACTGACAATTCAGCTGTGGTAGCTCCTGTAGAGGCTAGGCCGGCAACAGAGACTCGCGTTGTTGACAATCTTGATAATGTATCAGTACGCCAGGAGAGCGTGCTGCTGGTTAGCGGTTCTGGTCTGAAGGCATTCAGCGTGGTCGTTGGTTCTTTCGGCCTGATCTCCAATGCTGAAGGTCTGCAGCAGCGTCTAAAGTCTGCAGGTTACGATGCACAGATTGTGAAGAATGAAGATAAGAACATGTATCGTGTAGTAGCCAGCACCTTCGCAGGCAAGGCTGATGCGGTCTATAGCCGCGACCAGCTCCGTGCTACCTATCCCGATGCATGGTTGCTCTATAACGCTCGTTAATACTTCGGATTGGCGAGGATCTTATCAATAGATTACGGTAAGAAACGTACCGGACTGGCAGTCACCGACCCTCTGCAGATTATAGCCGGAGGGTTGGCGACTGTTTCTGCATCGGAGTTGTTCGACTGGCTGAAGGCTTATCTTGCGAAAGAGCCTGTGGAGCGAATCATCATCGGAGAGCCGCGACAGCCGAATGGACAACCCAGTGAGAACCTGGGGCGTGTGCAGCAGTTTGTCGCCCGTTGGCGCAAGGCGGTGCCTGAGGTGCCCATTGAGTACTACGACGAGCGTTTCACTTCCGTGCTGGCTCATCAGGCTATGCTCGACGGCGGTCTGAAGAAGAAGGCCCGACAGGATAAGGGACTCGTCGATGAGATTTCTGCTACGATAATCTTACAAGACTATTTGGAATCCAAACGAAGATGATATTACCTATTTATATATATGGCCAGCCTGTACTCCGCAAGGTGGCAGAAGATATCACTCCCGACTATCCGCAGTTGAAGGAACTGATTGCGGATATGTGGGAAACATTGGCTGAATCAGAAGGCATCGGACTGGCAGCTCCGCAGATTGGTAAGGCCATTCGCCTGTCGGTCATCGACCTCGACGTGCTGTCGGATGACCTGCCTGAATATAAAGGCTTCCGCCAGGTGTTCATCAATCCTCATATCATCGAATATGACGAGTCGAAGACGGATACCTCCGAGGAGGGCTGCCTGTCGTTGCCTGCCATCCACGAAAAGGTGGTGCGCCCAACGCGTATTCATGTCACTTGGGACGATGAACAGTTCCAGCACCACGACGAATGGATAGAAGGCTATCTGGCTCGTGTGATGCAGCATGAGTTCGATCATCTTGACGGCAAGATGTTCATCGATCACATCTCTCCCCTGCGAAAGCAACTTATCAAGAGCAAACTTCGTGCGCTGACGCTTGGCCGCTATCGTTGTGGCTACAAGACAAAACCAGTCAGAAGATAAAAATGCGTCGCATTTTTTATCTTCTGGTCTTTTTGCCTTTAGTCGGATTTGCCCAGTTCAATACCGACCGTCTGGTGATGATAGGGCGCTCAGCGCTCTATTATGAGGACTACGTCCTGTCTATCCAGTATTTCAATCAGGCTATCAGCCAGAAGCCTTGGCTCTATGAGCCTTGGTTCTTCCGTGGGGTAGCCAAATTCTACCTTGAGGACTATCGCGGTGCAGAGAATGACTGTTCGGAGGCTATTGAGCGCAATCCTTATGTCGTCAGCGCCTATGAGCTCCGCGGTCTCTGCCGAATCAATCAGAAGAAGTATGCTGAGGCGGTCAAGGACTATGACCGTGCGTTGCGCTATGACCCTGAGAATCAAAGCCTTTGGCATAATCGTATCCTTTGTCTGATACAGGAGAAGCAATTTGATCGTGCGCTGGCTGAGATAGATACGATGACCACCCATTGGTCTAGGTATGCTCGTGCCTATGCCATGCAGGCAGAGGTCTATCTCCTGCAGAATGACACGACCAAGGCTGTGACTTCTCTCAGTAAGAGTCTTGAACTCGACCCCTATGATGGTGGCATTTGGGCAGAACGGGCAGTGATCAGTCTGGCCCGTCAGGAATGGAAAGACGGTGAGGAGTTCCTCACCAAGAGTATTCACCTGTTGCCTAAGCACCCCACCAACTACATCAACCGTGCGCTGGCACGCTATAATCAGAATAATCTCAGAGGAGCGATGGCTGACTATGATACGGCCCTCGACCTCGATCCCAATAATTTCCTGGGACATTACAATCGTGGCCTGCTGCGAGCCCAAGTGGGCGATGACAATCGCGGTATCGAGGACTTCGACTTCGTGCTAAGGTTGGAGCCTGACAATCTGATGGCTCTTTTCAATCGTGCCTTGTTGCTTGAACAGACGGGTAACCTCAGGGCTGCTATCCGTGACTATTCGAAGGTTATCGAACAGTATCCGAATTTCTGGTTCGGACTCCAGCATCGTGCCTCGTGCTATCGCCGACTTGGCAATACAAAGCAGGCTGAACTTGACGAGTTCCGTATTCTGAAGGCCCAGATAGACAAGCGCTATGGTCACCAGCCGCGACTCTCGAAAAAACAGATGCGTAAGCGCAGTGATGAGGACCTGGAGAAATACAATCAGATTGTCGTGGCCGACGAACAGGAGGTGGAGCACGAATATAAGAGCGACTATCGCGGACGTGTGCAGAACCGAAAGGCAGAACTGAATTTCCAACCCATGTTCGGCCTTACTTTTACTCGGCCGAAAGACGAGGTGAAGCGCGATTCTCCTTATGAGGATACCGTTGAGGCCTTCAACCAAAGATCAGCCACGCGCACCATCTATATTTCCTGTGACCAGACAAGGCTTGGTGAGGAGGGCATGAAACGGACCTTTGCCTTTATTGATTCGCTCAGTACGGCCATTGACGCATCAAAGAACACCAACGACGTAAAGCCTTTGCTCTTCCTGCGGGCTGTGGCCTATAGTGCTATACAGAATTTCGATAATGCCATCGACGATCTTGGCATTTATCTTCAGATAGACTCTACTTCGTCGCTGGCTTACTGGCAGCGTGCCGTCTGTCAGGCGAAGGTCAATGAGTTCAATGCAGCCCAAGGCACGAATGTTGAACTTCAGTCGGCTAATGTTCTTGGTGATCTCTCTGATGCCATTCACTTTGCGCCCAAGAACGCCTATCTCTACTATGATCGAGGTAATCTCTATGCCTTGCGTCATGACTTCCAGCGTGCTATCGATGACTATACGCGTGCTATTGAGCTTGAAGAACATCTTGCAGAGGCTTACTACAATCGTGGTCTGGCTCGTATCAAGGCTAACAAGAAGGCTGAGGGTATTGCTGACCTCAGCAAAGCTGGTGAACTTGGTCTCTATCAGGCATATAGTGTTATCAAGAAATATCAAAAATGATAAGTCTTCGCCCCAAACTAATAGGCTTAATGATTGCTGGCAGTGTCGCTGTTCATGCCGACGACCTGCTGACGGGTGTCGTGATAGGTACCAGGGATGCTGTTGACTATTCTACCAATGCCCGCACGACCACTGTCAATACCCGTGTCAATGCCTTCGATGGCAATATGGATACGTTTTTCGCTTCCTACGATCGGAGCTATACATGGGCTGGGCTCGACTTGGGACAACCTTATGTCATCACTCGGGTAGGGTGGTCGCCACGCAATGATGGTCTTGGGCCAGACCGCGTGGTGTTGGGTGTCTTTGAAGGAGCAAACAGTCCTGACTTCATGGATGCGCTGCCTCTCTATATCATCGATGAACGAGGTACTATCGGACAGATGTCGTATGCCGATGTCGTCTGTTCGCGAGGCTTCCGTTATGTTCGTTATGTCGGCCCCTCCAATGCGCGCTGCAATATTGCAGAGCTGGAGTTCTATGGGCATCCTGGCGTTGGTGATGATTCACAGCTCTATCAACTTACTAATCTGCCTACTGTCAGTATCCATACACTCAACGGAGAAATTCCATATGACAAGGTTCACCAGATCGTATCTCAACTGACCATTATCTCAGATGATGGCAAGCAGATACTTTCGGAGCCTGGAACCACACGCGAAAGAGGAAACTACTCGCGTAATTTTGACAAGAAGCCCTATCGAATCAAGTTTGACGAGAAGCAGCACCTGCTGGATGCCCCTGCAAAGGCTAAGAAGTGGACGCTGATCAACAACTATGGCGACAAGACACTCATGCGCAATCTGCTGGCCTTCGAGTTGAGTAAACTGTTAGGCATGCCCTATACGCCTTTTGGTACTGCTGTGGATGTCCTGCTTAATGGTGAGTACAAAGGTTGTTATCAACTCTGTGATCAGATTAGCGTTAACAAGAATCGTGTTCCTATTACGGAGATGACACCCAGGGATAATAGCGGCGATGCGCTTACAGGAGGCTATCTGATAGAAGTTGATGCTTATGCAAATCAGGAGAAATCATGGTTCAGTTCGTATAAGGGTACCCCTGTTACTATCAAGTCGCCAGAAGAGGATTCCATCACTGTTGAGCAGCGTCAGTATATACAGAATCATTTCAATGCGATGGAGTTCGATATTTTCCATTATCTTGACCGTAATACGTTCTTGAGGCATTTCCTCGTAGGAGAGATGTCTGGTAACACAGATACCTATTGGAGTGTCTTTATGTACAAGCAGCGGAACGACGATTTGTTATATACGGGACCTGTGTGGGATTTCGACCTGGCCTTCGATAATGATTTGCGTATCTATCCTGTCTGTAATAAGAGCGACTTCATCTATCGCAGCGGAGGTAGTACGGCTGGCAAGATGCGCGAGCTTGTAGATAATTTCGTGCTCCGTGATGAAGATTCGATGTCGCAGTTGCTCAATATCTGGGATAAGGCACGCCAGTCTGGTCTTACGGAAGAGAACCTGGTGGCCTGGATTGACCACATGGAGCAAAAACTAGCTGTTTCCCAAAGGCTGAATTTCATGCGGTGGCCTATACTGAACCAGCGTGTTCATCAGAATCCGCAAGCCCTTGGCAGTTTTGAGGCTGAAGTGGAGGTCGTACGCCGTTTTGTGAAGGAGCGTCTGCGCTGGATGGACCGTCGTATTGGCTATACCTATGTGCCCAGTGCCATCAATGGCGTCGCTGTTGACCTCACACAGCCTTATGAGGTGTATTCTGTTTCTGGACAGGCGTGTGGACATAGTCTCACGGGGCTCCGCCCAGGCATCTATATTATCCGTCAGGGGCAGGCTTCTCGCAAGATTGTGGTGCATTAAGGCAGTTTTTTGAGAGAAAAGCTTGTTTTTACAAAAGAAAATCGTAACTTTGCAGGCAATTTTAAAATCAAACATATATTGTAGATATGATTAACATTACTTTTCCAGACGGATCTGTTCGCTCGTATGAGCAGGGCGTGACTGGCTATCAGATTGCAGAGAGCATCTCACCGGCTCTTGCACGCAGCGTACTTTGCTGTGGGGTTAACGGCGAGACCGTAGAGTTGAATCGTCCTATTAATGAGGATGCAACAATCGCACTCTACAAGTGGGAAGACGAGCAGGGTAAGCATACCTTCTGGCACACTTCAGCCCACCTTCTGGCTGAGGCTTTGCAGGAGTTGTATCCTGGCATTCAGTTCGGATTCGGACCTGCCGTCGAAAATGGCTTCTTCTATGATGTGCTGCTGAAGGATGGCGAGAGCATCAAGGAGAGCGACTTCCCAAAGATTGAACAGAAGATGAAGGAACTGGCTTCGAAAAAAGAGCCTGTTGTGCGTCGCGAAGTGCCTAAGGCTGAGGCTCTGAAGGAGTTTGCTGCCGACGGACAGACTTATAAGTGCGAGCATATTGAGCAGGACCTCGAGGATGGTTCTATCACGACTTATACACAAGGTAACTTCACGGATCTTTGTCGTGGTCCGCACCTTGTCGATACAGGTGAGATCAAGGCCATCAAGCTCACGAGTGTGGCTGGAGCCTTCTGGCGTGGTAATGCTACACGTGAGCAGATGCAGCGTCTCTATGGCATCACGTTCCCCAAGAAGAAGATGCTCGATGAGTATCTTGTGATGCTTGAGGAGGCTAAGAAGCGTGACCATCGTAAGATTGGTAAGGAGATGGAGCTGTTTATGTTCTCTGAGAAAGTCGGTAAGGGTCTGCCTATCTGGCTTCCGAAGGGTACCGACTTGCGTCTCCGTCTGCAAGACCATCTGCGCAAGGTGCAGAAGCGTTATGGCTATCAGGAGGTGATCACGCCGCATATCGGTGGTAAGAGCCTCTATGTGACCTCTGGACACTATGCCCACTATGGTCAAGACTCTTTCCGTCCTATCACCACACCTGAGGAGGGCGAGGAGTATATGCTGAAGCCTATGAACTGTCCTCACCACTGTGAGATCTTCGCATGGAAACCCCGTTCGTATAAGGACCTGCCCCTGCGTATCGCAGAGTTTGGTACAGTGTATCGTTATGAGCAGAGTGGTGAGCTTCACGGTCTGACCCGTGTACGTTCGTTCACTCAGGATGATGCTCACCTTTTCTGTCGTCCAGATCAGGTGAAGCAGGAATTCCTCAACGTGATGGATATCATCGGTGTTGTGCTGACAGCCTTTGGTTTCAACTTTGAGGCTCAGATTTCGCTGCGTGATCCTAATAATCATGAGAAGTATGTAGGTACTGACGAAGACTGGGCATTGGCAGAGAAGGCCATTGTCGAGGCTTGTGAGGAGAAGGGCCTGCATGCTAAGGTTGAATATGGTGAGGCTGCTTTCTATGGTCCGAAACTTGACTTCATGATTAAGGACGCCATTGGTCGTCGCTGGCAGTTGGGTACCATTCAGGTTGACTATAATCTGCCGAAGCGCTTCCAGCTCGAATATACAGACGAGGACAATACGAAGAAGACGCCTGTGATGATTCACCGTGCTCCATTCGGTTCACTTGAGCGTTTCACTGCTGTGCTCATCGAGCATACCAGTGGACACTTCCCCCTCTGGCTCACGCCTGATCAGGTGGCTATCCTGCCGTTGTCAGAGAAATACAATGACTATGCTCAGGAGGTTTGCAAGAAGTTCAGCGAGGGTGGTGTACGTGCTACCATCGATCTTCGTAACGAGAAGCTAGGCCGTAAGATCCGCGACAATGAGTTGAAGCGTATTCCTTACATGGTCATTGTCGGTGAGAAGGAACAGCAAGACGGCACTGTGGCTGTAAGACCTCAGGGCGGAGGCGAGCAGAGCGTAAAGACCATTCAGGAGTTTATCAGCGAAGTCAATGAGAAGGTCGCTGAGATGACAAAAGACTTCTAATAGCTAATAAGATAGCTTATAGTTTTGGATGATATACGAGTGAATTTGTTAAACTTTCCTAAATTAGTAATTGTCCACAAACTATAAGCTATTAAATATAAACAAAAATTAGTAATTTTGCAGCCGATTTCTTAAAAAATAGTTGATGAAGAATGACAAAATGAAGAATCAGTACCGAATCAACGAACAGATTCGAGTACGTGAAGTCCGCATCGTAGGTGATGAAGGTTCATCCGTAGTCCCAACCCGTGATGCACTCAATATGGCCCGTGAGCAGGGGGTTGATCTCGTAGAGATTTCGCCCAACGCCAATCCGCCAGTATGCCGTCTCATCGACTACTCAAAGTTCCTTTACCAGCAAAAGAAGCGCCAGAAGGAAATGAAGGCCAAGCAGGTGAAGGTTGAGGTGAAAGAGATACGTTTTGGACCTCAGACCGATGAGCACGACTATCAGTTCAAGCTCAAGCATGCCAAGGAATTCCTGGAGGAAGGTAACAAGGTGAGAGCATATGTGTTCTTCAGAGGTCGCTCTATCCTTTTCAAGGAGCAAGGTGAGGTGTTGCTACTACGCTTTGCCAATGATCTGGAAGAGGTCGGTAAGGTAGAGTCAATGCCGTCGCTCGAGGGTAAGAAGATGTTCCTCTATCTGGCACCGAAGAAAGCTGGTGCTGCAAAGAAGAGTCAGCAAGCTCGCGACCGTGAGGCAGCTGAGGCTGAGGCAAAAGAGGCTGCAAAGGGACAGAAGGAGGTACAGGCAGAAGAGAAGCCAGCCAATGGTGGCCTTCTGGCCAATGCCAAGATTTCTGCTGATGCGCTGAAGAAGCTCACAGAAGAAGATTAGAATAAAAAAGATGGCGCGCCCGGTATATGCGTTGCCGTCGTATATTAATAACAATTTAAATTTTTAAAACAATGCCAAAAGTAAAGACAAACTCCGGTGCCAAGAAGAGATTCACATTCACCGGTACAGGTAAGGTAAAGAGACGTCACGCTTACCACAGCCACATCCTGACGAAGAAGACCAAGAAGCAGAAGCGTAACTTGGTAGGTACAACAATCGTTGATACCTCAAATATGAAGCAGGTTCGTGACCTGTTGTGTCTCCGCTAAACCTATTGTCGAACATTTAAAGTAGAAAAATTATGCCTAGAAGTGTAAACAACGTTGCATCAAGAGCAAAGCGTAAGAGAATTTTGAAACTTACCCGCGGCTATTTTGGAGCCCGCAAGAATGTTTGGACAGTAGCAAAGAATACATGGGAGAAGGGTCTGACCTATGCTTACCGTGACCGTCGTAATAAGAAGCGTAACTTCCGTGCCCTGTGGATTCAGCGTATCAACGCTGCCGCTCGTCTGGAAGGTATGAGCTATTCTGTTCTGATGGGCAAGCTTAGCAAGGCTGGTATTGAGATCAACCGTAAGGTGCTCGCCGACCTCGCTATCAACAATCCTGAGGCTTTCAAAGCTATTGTTGAGAAGGTGAAGTAAAAAGTCCACGTGAGTCTTTATTAATAACAGGTGTCACTCCTTAGGGAATGGCACCTGTTTCTTTTGATAAGTGAGTAGCACCTTTATTGGTGCTGCTCACGGAGTAAGTCGTTAACTGTCTTCACAGGGTTGAAGGTACCGAGGGGCACTTCTACAAAGACTGTGCTCCAGTTGCTCATCGCACCATTCCAAAGACCAGGCAGCTCAAGCGCCTTGAGCTCCTTACCAGCCTTTGACTTTGAAGAGATGAAACCTGTGGTCTTATCTACGAAGTCGGGCAGGTTGAAGGGCTTTCCCTTGTAATCCTTCACGGCACAGACGAGGTCAACAGGGTTGAAGTGAGTACCCTGAGTGAACATCTTCATATAAGCCTCATTATTGGTGTCAATCTGCGAGCTCTCAAGAATCTGCAGTGAGACGGTACCGTCTTGATTGTAGGTGAGGAATGGACCACCACCAGGTTCGCCGACATTCTTCACGACACCGCAGACGCGCATCGGGCGATTGAGTTTTTCGCGCAGATAGGCAGCATCAGCCTTCTTACCCTTCGCATCAGTGCAGAGACATTCGCTGACAAATTTGGCAATCTCCTCAAGCTGAGCATCGGTAGCACCAGCATCCAGCACTTTCAGATACTCGAAGGCCTGCTTCTGGAGGCTGACGAGCACGCCTGCGATAACCTGCTTCCATTCTACGGTCTCTGGCTTCAGACGATCGGGAACGACATTGTCAATATTCTTAATGAAGATGACGTCAGCGTCGATCTCATTGAGGTTCTCGATAAGTGCACCGTGACCACCTGGGCGGAATAACAATGAGCCGTCATCGTTGCGGAACGGTGTGTTGTCTGGATTAGCGGCAACGGTATCAGTTGAAGGCTTCTGTTCAGAGAAGCTGATGTCGTACTTAATGCCGTATTTCTTTGCAAAGGAGTCTGCTTTTTCAGCAACCTTAGCCTTGAAGAGCTCCATGTGCTCGTGGGAGACCGTGAAATGAACATGAGCTTCGCCGTTAGAGGCTGCATAGAGTGCGCCCTCCACGAGGTGTTCTTCCATCGGGGTGCGTGGTCCCTCGGGATACTTGTGGAAGAGTAGGAGTCCCTTCGGCAATTGACCATAGTTCAGACCTTCTGCCTTCAGCATGTTGGCAGCGACGGCCTTATAGTTACCGTCTGCAATCAACTGCTTGATACCTTTGCCTTCGTTCTTCTGGCAGGCAGCATCGAGTGCATCGTAGAAAGCGAATTTCTCAATCTCGTTGAAGTACTTCTTCTCGAAGTCTGTGGTGGGCACATCGTAATCAGCATCAACGAAAGCGAACATGTTTTTGAACATTCGGCTGGCGGCACCAGATGCGGGCACAAACTTCACGATTTTGTTGCCTGCAGCTTTGTACTGGTTCCATACCTCCTCGAACTGCTTGCGCTCGTCAGCATTGGGGGCAATGATGCCACGCCCGATACCTGCTGCAGCCTCAAGTTTCAGGAAGGGAAATCCAGTCTTAAACTCATTTAGTTGATTCTCAATTTGCTCCTGGGTAATACCTTTCTGAGCAATCTGTTTCAGGTCTTGTTGTGATAACATATTAAAGTGGTTTAGAATTGTTTTATGTAATTTGTTTTGCAAAAATACAAACTTTTTCCTAAAAATGCGATAATTTTATAATAAAATTGTATCTTTGCAATGAAAATAATCATGTATGGCCAATTTGTTTGCTTTTACCTACGAGGAAAAAAAGCGTATGGCGGCTCAAACGGCTGCAATACTTGAAGAGGAGATAGGTCTGAAGGGCGATGCTATTCAGGCCGTTTATCTGATTCCTGAAATTGAAGATGGCAGGTTGACCATGGAGCAGGTGAAAGAGCGGTATGACGATCAGGTGGTGCGCATCTTGCATGGTTTAAATCGTATTCAGCAGCTTTATCAGAAGAATCCGGTTGTGGAGAGTGAGAATTTCCGCAATCTGTTGCTGTCGTTTGCGGAAGATATGCGTGTAATCCTGATCATGATTGCCGATCGTGTAAACCTCATGCGGCAGATTCGTGATACGGAGCGGGTAGATGCCAAGTTGGAAGTGAGTCAGGAGGCAGCCTATCTGTATGCGCCACTCGCCCATAAGCTTGGTCTCTATAAGTTGAAGAGCGAACTTGAAGACTTGTCTCTTAAATACATGGAGCACGACGCGTATTACATGATTAAGGAGAAGCTGAATGAGACGAAGGCTTCGCGCGATGCCTATATCGCTTCGTTCATCAAGCCTGTGGAGGAGAAAGTGAAGGCTGCTGGTATCAAGTGCCATATTAAGGGACGTACGAAGTCGATACACTCTATCTGGCAGAAGATGCAGAAGCAGAAGTGCCCGTTTGAGGGTGTCTATGATCTCTTTGCCATCCGTATCATTATAGATTGCCCAGAAGAACTGGAGAAAATGCAGTGCTGGCAGGCTTACTCCATTGTGACGGATATGTACCAGCCTAATCCCAAACGTCTGAGGGACTGGCTTTCGGTGCCGAAGTCAAATGGCTATGAGTCGTTACACATCACAGTTCTTGGTCCTGAGCAGAAGTGGGTGGAAGTACAGATCCGTACAGAGCGCATGGATGAAATCGCAGAGCGTGGCGTCGCTGCCCATTGGCGTTATAAGGGCGTGAAGGGCGAAGGTGGTCTTGACGAGTGGCTGACGAATATCCGAACCATGCTCGAGAGTTCTGAGGGACTCGAGGCTATGGATCAGTTCAAGATGGACCTCTATGAAGACGAGGTGTTTGTCTTCACGCCAAAAGGTGATCTTTTCAAATTCCCCGTGGGTGCGACAGTGCTCGACTTTGCCTATCATATCCATTCTAAGATTGGTAACCAATGCACTGGTGGCCGTATCAATGGAAAGGCGGTATCGTTTCGTCAGGTACTGAAGAGTGGTGATCAGGTAGAAGTCCTTACATCGGCTAATCAGAAGCCGCGTCAGGAGTGGCTATCTATCGTGAAAACCTCTCGTGCTAAGTCGAAGATCAGATTGGCGCTGAAGGAAACACAGGTGAAGGATGGCCTCTTTGCCAAGGAGATGTTGGAGCGGAAGTTCAAGAATCGAAAAATCGAACAGGACGAAGCGACGATGTTTCATGTCATCAGGAAGATGGGCTTCAAGGAGGTCAGTGACTTCTATAAGCAGATTGCTGACGGTGTACTTGACGTCAACAGCGTCATTGAGAAATATATTGAGATAAAGGAAGGGGAGAAGACCGTCATCGGCGACAACCAGGCACGCTCGGCCAGCGAGTTTGAACTGAATGAGTCTAAATTCTCACCCGAGAATATCAATCCGTTATCAGATGATACGCTCGTCATCGACCGTAATCTGAAGGGACTTGACTACCAGCTGGCTCGTTGCTGCCATCCTATCTATGGCGATCCGATTTTTGGTTTCGTGACGATTAACGGTGGTATTAAGATTCATCGCATTGACTGTCCTAATGCACCTGAGTTACGCAGGCGCTATGGCTATCGCGTGGTGAAGGCTCGCTGGAGTGGCAAGGGGTCTTCCCAGTACAGCATTACACTGCATGTTGTCGGTAATGACGATATCGGTATTGTCAATAATCTGACGAGCATCATCTCAAAAGACGAAAGACTCGTCTTGCGCTCAATTAGTATTGATTCCCATGATGGTCTTTTCAGTGGAAACCTGACAGTGATGCTTGAAGACACTTCAAGGCTGGAACAATTGATGAAGAAACTTCGCACCGTTAAGGGGGTAAAACAAGTTGAAAGAATCTAAATAATATAATCGAAATAAATGCCAATAATTTATATGAGACAATTATCACTACTAAGCCTGGTTCTCGTCATACTGATGCTGACTAGTTGCCGACGCAACAAGGCTGAAGCTGATTTCGAGCGTTTTGTAGAGAAAAAAGATACTGCTGAAATGGAGTTTATTACCCCCAAAGAGGATCCTGTCAAACTTGATGACGATGGCAATATTAATCAGAAAAACAGTGCGTTAGGAGGTAATGATGATGGACTGGTGGTGATACCTGATATCCCCCAGGAGCGTAAAGTGAATATGCACTCCAATACCTATGAACTCGAAAAGATGATGCAAGGCCGTTGATTGGGCTTTACCCGCGATATATCCAGGCAAATAGGCGATTAGCCCAACCTATGGACAGCCTGAACCAACGATAAGTGCTTTGTTCCTTACCACCGAAACGGAGAATGAAGTCTCGGAATGGATTCTTCGAGAATGGTAATCCTACATCCATAAAACACATGTGCTGAAATCCCTTGTCATAGGCGTCTTTCATGGCATCCCACACAGTCAGTATATCTGGGTGGAGATGCATGAACGTCTTTCTCCTGAATGCCATATACCAGAGATAGGCATTTCCATTGCTATAGACACAGGCTGAGCATCCGATGACATGATCGCGATATTTTGTCACAAAGAGTTGGCCGTCGCCTTGTTCCATGATACTACGGAAGAAGACATCGTCAGGGATATAGCGTTTGGGCTTAAAGATGTTGTGGCGATGTAGCAACTTTGAAAAGGCCTTAAAATCTTCTTCATTACTGACGGCAACAGTAGTGACGCCCCGCTGATGGGCCGTATCGATTCGTTTCTGTAGTCTGGGAGTGATGCGTTCCTCAGGAGCGTGGCTGTGCAGCGAGTTGTGAATGCTCATCCAGTTCACAGGGAAGAAACCTTGCTGTCGTAACTGGCGGTAGCCAAACATCTTCTGACTGAGATTACTCACCTCGATGTATAGTGCGAAATTGTTGATGGTCTGGTTGAGTTTGGTTATCATCTCGCCGAACAGTTGATCGGCAGGATAGTCACTCTGGGTATAGATGCCTTCACCAAGCACGCGGCAGTGGACGAGGATAAAGGGGGGAAGCCACATTGGCCGTATATGCTGGATTGCCAGCAGGTGGCTTAAAACGCGGTTTGAACTATCACTGACAACCACCATATAAGGACGCTGATGAGGCGTTTGTTCAGATATTTCCATCAGACGGCGGCTATGGAAGAAATTACTATCTTCCAACTGAGGTAGTTCGCTGCTTCTGCGGTATATGGTTGTGGTCAATCCGTTCATATTGCAAAGGTATGAAAAAAACGTGTGCAATGATGCTCATTTGAAGAAAATTTAATTTTTTTTGCGCAAAATCGTGCAGAAGAGCTATCAGAATAGCGAAAAATGTATTATCTTTGCAAACAGAATAATTCACAGTTGTATATGACAGATTTTAAGTCTTTGGCGCAGATGCGCCGTAGCCATCGTAAGTTTACAAGTGAGGAAATCGATCCTGAGGCCCTCAAGTTGATACTCCGTGCAGCTCTGATGTCGCCGACGTCGAAGAGCCAGCGTGCCTGGCATTTTGTGGTCGTTGACGATAAGACGGACTTGGAAAAGCTTGCTGACGCAAAGAATATGGGTAGCCAGTTCTTAAAGGATGCTCCCGTCGCTATCGTGGTTCTCGGAGATCCGATGCAGAACGATTGTTGGGTGGAAGACGGCTCCATTGCTGCCATCTCCATGCAGTATCAGGCAGAGGAACTCGGACTGGGTTCCTGCTGGATCCAGATGCGCGGACGTGGACTGGATGACGGGACGACAGCCGACGAGGTGATTCGTGGCGTGCTAAACATTCCCGATAATATGAATTGTCTGTGTATTGTTGCTGTTGGTCATTGGACTGACGAGCGCAAGCCTCAGTCAGAGGATCGCCTGAAATGGGAGAACGTACATTTGAACAAGTTTGAATAGGTGCTATTGTGATAAACTACGATTTGACAAAGATTCGTGCCATCATCTTTGATGTGGATGGTGTGCTGAGTTCGGAGACCATCACGCTAAGCAGTGAGGGCGAACCGTTACGTACCGTGAATATCAAGGATGGCTATGCCATACAACTGGCTATGAAACTTGGGCTTCGTATTGTGATTCTCACTGGGGCAAAGACGGGCAGCGTCCGTAAACGCTACGAAGGACTCGGCGTGGAGGACATCTTCCTGGGCTGTGCCGTGAAGATTGAAACCTACGATGCTCTTTTGGCCAAATATGGTCTCAAGGACGAGGAAATCATCTACATGGGTGATGACATCCCCGATTTGGAGATTATGCGTCGTGTAGGCTGTCCTGTCTGCCCGAAGGATGCTTGTCCTGAGATCAAGGAGGTAAGCCTCTATGTGAGCGACCGTATTGGCGGGCATGGTTGTGGTCGTGACGTGATAGAGCAGGTGTTGCGAGCCCAAGGCAAGTGGGTGATGAATGCGAAGGCCTTTGGATGGTAGAACCTGATGGCCTGCGTATTTTACGTAGAATACGAATCTATGGAGAATATAGGATATAAGATTATATTGGCGAGTAACTCGCCTCGCCGCAGGGAACTGCTTGCAGGTCTCGGCTATCCCTTTGAGGTGCGTGTGATGGAGGGTATCGATGAGTCGTATCCCGCCTCGCTTCCTGCCTCGGAGGTAGCTCGCTATATTGCAAGTAAGAAGGCTGCAGCCTATCGTACGATTATCCACCCTGACGAACTGATTATCACAGCAGATACTGTCGTCATCGTGGGGGATGATATCTTGGGGAAACCTGAGGATGAGGCTGATGCTGTGCGTATGTTACGAGAGATCAGTGGGCGCACTCATCATGTGACAACAGGTGTCTGCTTACTCACTGCCCAACAGGAACGCTGTTTCGACGTGACGACGGAAGTGACTTTCAAGGTGCTCTCCGATGAGGAGATCTCCTATTATGTCGCCAAGTACAAACCTTTCGACAAGGCTGGTGCCTATGGCATCCAGGAGTGGATTGGCTACATTGGCGTCACAGGTCTTCATGGTAGTTACTACAATGTCATGGGACTACCTGTGCAGCGTATCTATCAGGAACTGCAGAAACTACGTGCTTAGATGCGGCCACAGATGGTGGCATACGGACAAAGGCGGCAACGGTCGCTATCGTCTGTTGGAGCGAAGGCGAGGTCTGGATTGAAGATCTCGCTGATTTTTTGCTGTAGCAATTCGATGAAACGCTCTGATTCTGAGGCGATATCGTACACGGGCTGCTTCCCGATTTTCAGGGTGGGGTCGTAGTCGTCAGCCCCCGCATGTTGGATAAAGAGTAGGGCAGGCGACACGGGATCCTTCGTCTTCAGGCGTACGATGTGGCTATAGATGAAAGCCTGTAGATAGTAATCGCTGTGATCCTTGATGTTGGCGGGGTCAAAGATGGCTTCCACGTCTGGCAGATCTTTCTGCTTGTGAGAGCCCGTCTTGTAGTCAATAACGCGGATTTGCTCTTCGCCGCTTTCTGCATTGGTGA
>Ga0256404_1001011_pt1 | contig 71312 bp, 63 predicted proteins | sample RumenRJG_01DNA_FD_185990 | JGI IMG/M metagenome (GOLD analysis project Ga0256404, IMG submission 185990) | Bovine rumen microbial communities from Lethbridge, Alberta, Canada - RJG_01 | ecosystem: Host-associated > Mammals > Digestive system > Stomach > Rumen | place: Canada: Alberta | collected... | reverse complement strand
CACGTATATGCCCACGCGGTCCAGCGGAACGATGGTCTGGCCGAGAATGGAGCCCTGGTCGCGGTACGTCATCCAGGAGTTCGGCTTCTGCTCTTCATGGTAGCGGCGAATATTGTCCGCAGCCTTGCGCAGGGAGGCCATGACCTCCGGATCGACGGCCTGCTCAGCCGCCGCAAACTCCTCCTCCGAGACGAGGAAGTCCCCAGGCTGCATATCGACGCGATCGATGAGCTTCGTGTAGTGCATGACGGCCTTGTCGCCATTCCTGCGCACGTCGCCGACGATCTGCCGTACGAGCTCCGCTGCCGTCATGTCGCGGCCGAACGTCTTTTTGTTGGCCTCACGGATTTTCGGATTGAGCTCCACCTCATCGAACGCTTTTTTCGTGAGCAGGCGCTCTACCTCGCGCTCGCCCAACTCTGCTGCCTTGACAATCTGCATACTCTGTGCCCCACTTTCTGCTCAGGCCTTAGCCTGCGCGGCTAATACCTGCCGCAAATCCTGTACCATGGTGTTGATGCGATCGAACTTCAGCTTGAAGCTCACGCGGTTCGCGATGAGCCTTGCCGTCGCATCCATGATATAGGCGATTTCTTCCAGATTATTTTCCTTCAGCGTCGTGCCCGTCTCGACGATATCGACAATGCTCTCAGAGAGCCCGACGATCGGGCCGAGCTCGATGGAACCGTTCAGCTTGATATACTCCATCTGCATACCGTACTGGCTGAAGAACTGCGCCGCGATATGCGGGAACTTCGTGGCCACGCGCGTATGCGCATAGTCAGCAAGCTTCTCGCGCTTCGCAGCCTTCGGCACGGCCATCATCACATGGCACTTGCCGAAACCGAGGTCTAAGAGCTCGTAGACGTCCTTCTGCGACTCCACGAGCACGTCCTTGCCGATGATGCCGATGTCAGCTGCCCCATACTCCACGTAGGTCGGCACATCCGCCGTCTTCGAGACGATGAAGCGGATTTTCTTCTCGTCGTTGCTGATGACGAGCTTGCGGGACTTGTCCGACAGTCCCTCCGCCGTATAGCCGATCTTCGCGAAAAGATCCGCCGACAGGCCGAACAGCTTGCCTTTCGGCAAAGCCACGGTCAAATAATCCTGATCTGCCAACTGCATGCGCAGCCCTCCTGCCTCAGGGCCGCCAGGCGGCCCATAATTTACTTCTTTATTTTGCTAAAGGATTTGTCTGTTATCATAACACGGATGGTTTACAACGTCAAGGCGATAAAGAGAAAAATCTCGTTCAATTTGCATCATCCGCCGTGCGGAGTAATATTAATTCAATACTGTCGTGCACATCAGCCGCATCATGATGCCTGGCGATAAGCTCTGCTTCGGCGTTATCACCAATCTGGCGCAGCTTCGCCGCACCGATGGCCGCATGGTGATAATAGACATAAAGCATATGCACGCGCTGGCCGTCCGCCATGCGCCGGGACCAGTGTGGCAGATAATGGCGGGCCAGCACGGCCCAGACTTTGCCCATGAGGTCGAGGTCGCCCTTGACGCGCCCCACATCGTGCAGCAGGGCACAGCGCTGCAAAAAGTCCAGCTTTACCGTCCTGCCCTGCTCCTCAGCCTGCGCAGCCAGCTCTGCCGCCGTACGGGCCACACGTACCGCGTGTACCTGGTCGACGCGGTGCATGGCGTAGAAAAGCGCCTGCTCCCGCTCATTCAGGTATTTGTGCACGAGCGCATGATCCCCCGGGTGCATTTGAGCGCGCACGGCCTGCCAAAACTGCCATACCCGCTGGTTCATGCGAGATAGACCAGCTCGCGGTAGGCCTTGGCCTTTTGCACCTCTTTGGCTTCCGCCTGCGTCTCGGGGCGCAGCGCCACCTCGACGACCTTGCCTGCCTGACGCAGTTCTGCGGCCTTGGCGATGGCCTCCGATGCCTTGCCTGCGGCGTAACCGAGGTAGACGTCCTTGCGCGCCGCCAGCGGCCTGGCGGCCTTCTGCTGCAACGCGAGCATCACGCGCTCGATGCCGAGGGCAAAGCCTGTGGCCGGGCAGGCGTTGCCGAAGTCCGCGAGCAGATGGTCATACCGTCCACCGCCGCAGAGCGGGAAACCAAGCCCCGCCGTATACCCCTCAAAAATCATGCCCGTATAATAGCTGAGATCGCGGATGATGCCGAGATCGAAGCGCACGTACTGCGCCACGCCATAGGAGCGCAGCAGGCGGTAGATTTCACTGAGGTTGTCGAGGGCGCGGCGGCTCTGCTCACTCAAAGCCATATCATAGGCGCGCTGCAGCAGTTCTTCGCCGCCGTTTAAGAGCGGCAGCTGGCGCAGGACTTCCTTGCTGTTATTGGGCAGGTCGAGCTGGTCCACGAGGGCATCGATAGCCACGAGGTTGCGCTGCTCCAGCGCCTCCTGCAGCTCAGCCTGCGTGTCTGCCGACAGGTTGTACTGCGCCATGATGCCGTTGACGAATTCCGCCTGGCCGAGGCAGATGGTGAAGTCCTCGAGGCCCGCCTCGCGCAGGCAGGTCACGGCCAGCGCGATGACCTCCGCATCAGCCGCCGCCGAAGCCGAGCCCATGAGCTCGACACCCGCCTGATAGAACTCGCACTGGCGGCCCATCTGCGTCTGCTCGCGGCGGAACACGTTGCTGATATAGGACACCTTCAGCGGCAGCGGCTCATCCTTGAGGCGGCTGGCCGCGAGGCGGGCAATCGGCGTCGTCATCTCATGACGCAGAGCCAGCGTACGGTTGCTTTGGTCAAAGAGCTTCAGCAGCTGCGGCTCCAGGGAGCGGCTGCTGCCCAGCGTCAGATTATCCAGATACTCGATGGTCGGCGTCACGACCTCATCGTAGCCCCATTGACGGAACGTCCCGGCGAGCTTCGTCTCGATGTCCCGCTTGCAGGAAGCCTCGGCAAACAGAAAATCTCGCGTGCCGTAGGGGATTTCCAGAACCAGTTTTTCTTTTTCCATGCCGTTCTCTCCTCTGCCTGTGGTCAGGCATTCTCCTCTTTATCTTTCAGGCGGCTCAGCACGACCTTGTAGCCGTCTGCACCGTAGTTCAGGCAGCGCTTCACGCGGCTGATGGTCGCGGTGCTGGCGCCCGTACGCTCGACAATCTCGTCGTAGGTATGCCCGGCCTGCAACATACGCGCCACCTCCAGCCGCTGGCTCATCGCCTTCAGCTCGCCAATGGTGCAGATATCCTCGAAGAACTGATAGCATTCCTCCATGTTCCCGAGCGAGAGCACCGCCTCGCAGAGCTGGTCATTCAGCTCATCTTTCAGCTTTGGATTGACCAATCCCGACACCTCCGTCAGTATCTTTAAATCGTTAAGTCTTTATTCCTTTATGCTATGAAAGCAATTATAGCACATCGGACATCAAATGAAAAGGGTTAAGGAAACACTGATTAATAAGTTGGCCCAGATTGTCGAAGATTTTTCGTCCAGGCGAGGAAGAGACTCGCAGGCATAGCGGTGGCTATGCCGAGAGGATCTGACGAAGTCCGGGCGGAAAAGAAGCGGCAAGATGGGCTGACGATTTAATCAGCGTTTCCTTAAATAAAAAGCCCATCAGGGATATGCCGCACATGCAAACGTACGACGCCCCTGACAGGCTATATATTTTTTGTAAATCCGCTCGACTCACCAGCCGCCGAGCTCCGGCAGGGCCTCCGACTGCCAAATCTCTTTCGTCAGCACGTCGATGGCCGAGATGCGGCCGCCCTTGAGGAAGCCGCCCGTATCGATGAGGTTGCGCCGCCCGCCATCGCGGAGCAGCGGCTTGTCCACGGGGACTTTGAGACCGTAATAACGCAGATAGGGAATCGGCGTATGGCCGACAGTCACGATTTCCCTGCCTGTGTACAGCGGCATCGTGGCAAACTCGCGGTCCCAGAGCAGGGTCTCCGTCTCCTGCTCCGCCAGCGGCACGCCCGCCTTGATGCCCGCGTGCATGAACCAGTAGGTCTTGCCGTCCTGAATTACTTCGTAATAGAGCGGCATATGGTGGATGGCCTGCGCCCAGCGCATCAGGAAGTCCGGCAGCCCCTCCATGCCACGCAGGCTCTTTACCGTCTCGCTGCCGCCATTCCGCTTCCATAGGTCTTTGTCTACGCCGAGCATTGCGGCCAACATCATCTCGTCGTGATTGCCGCGCAGGAAGACACGCTGCGGCTTGCCGAACTGGCTGAGCACCCACTGCATGACCTCGCGGCTCTGTGGGCCGCGATCCGTGTAATCACCGAGAAAGATCACGAGGTCCTGCGTCTCGTCAAAGGCGAGCTTTTCCCAAAGCGTGCAGAATTTCTGATAATTCCCGTGAATGTCCCCGATGGCGAGAATTCTCCGGTAGCGCATCCCCTCACGACCTTTCCGTATCAGCAGCCCGCCGCCGGACGGCCGTAGCGGCAGAACGTCAGCTGCGGCTGCTCGGGACAAGCTTGCCGCTCACGCAGCTCCATGCCCGTGAGCTCCGGCAGGAAGCAGTCGGCAGGCCGCTGCGCGGCGACCTCCGTCACCCAGGCCTCCCGGCAGTACGGCAGCAGCAGCTGATAGATACTCTCGCCGCCGATGACCCATAGCTTGCGCGGCTTTTCGGCTCGGCTTTGCAGCTGGCCCAGCTTCTGCCAGAGCGACATGATATCTCCGCAAAGCAGGAAGCCGCGGGCCCGCAGATCCACCGCCGCCTCATCCGCCAGCGTACGCGAAAGGATGATATTCGTCCGCCCTGGCAGCGGCGCGCCGTCAGGCAGCTGTGCCATGGTACGACGACCCATGATGACCACGCCGCCCATGGTCTTTTCCCGGAAAAAGGCTTTGTCCTCAGGCTCGTCAAAGAGCAGCTGACCGTCCTTGCCAATGCCGCGGTCTGCGCCGATACAGGCAATCAGGGAAAGCGGATAGGGCTCGCTGAGCTCATCGGACAGGCGGTAATCCTGCTGCACCATGCTGTCGCGCCAGACCGCCGCCGTGCGGCCGTCAATCTTCAGGCGTGGCGCAATCTCGGCCAGCGGCACGAGAACGAAGGCGCGCTCCGTCAGGTAGGGATGCGGCAGCTTCAGTTCGTCCGTATCCATGACCAGATGATGATTCGTGCACAGCAGGTCGATATCGCAGGTACGCGCGCCCCAATGCTCGTGGCGCACACGCCCCAGCTGCTGTTCGATCTCCTGGCAGGCATGCAAAAGCTCCATCGGCTCCAGCGAGGTGCGCAGGGAGCAGGCCGCATTGAGGAAATCCGGCTGATCCTTCTTGCCCCAGGGTGCCGTGCGGTAGAAAGACGAAACGGCCACGAGCTGCGTCCTGGGCAGGACGGACAGGCGCCGAATCGCTTCGCGCAGCGTCTCGCCCTGTGCACCAAGATTCGCGCCGAGACTTAAATAAAAAGTATTCTCCATTACGACTCTCCTTCTCCCCGCCGCCGATGCAGTGTCACCGCCGCCTCGCGCAAAATTCCGGCAATGGGCGCGCCGGGTTTGTGTACCGTCACCGTCACCATCTGCACCAGGGCAAAATCCCGCAGCACACAGTCGCAGATACGCTCCGCCACCGTCTCCAGCAGACGGGCGGGTTCGCCCTCGACGATGGCCCTGACGCGCGCATAGACCTCAGCATAGTTGACCGTGGCCTGCAGGTCATCCGTGCGCCCAGCTTTTGCCAGCGGCAATCCCATGGTCAGGTCGACGAGGAAACGCTGTCCCAGCCGCTGCTCCTCCGCCAGGCAGCCATGATGGCCGAAAAATTCCATGCCTGTCAGCGTAATCTCATCCAGTTCCACTCAGTCCTCCTCCTGTCCGGCCAGACGGATTGCATCCGTCAGCCGCGCCATCTGCGCCATCGTCTGTACATCATGCACGCGCAGCATGCAGGCATCCTGCAGAATGCCGACAACGCCCGCCGCTCCCGTGGCGATATCCCGCTGATCGCTGGGAAGATTCAGCACATCGCCGATGAAGCGTTTGCGGCTGCAAGCGAGCAGCAGCGGATAGACCTCGCCATCCAGCACCGTGAGCTCGCGCAAGCGCCGCTGCACCAAAAGGTTCGTCGGCGTATCCTTGCCAAAACCGATGCCCGGATCGAGGATGATATTGTCCCGCTTCACGCCCGCCGCATTGGCGATGGCCAGCGAACGACGGAAAAAATCCTGCATGCAGGCGATGACATCGCCTGTATAGGCCTTATCTTCCTGATTGTGCATCACGATGATGGGCAGTTCCGTCTCCGCCGCGACCTGTGCCATCGCGCCACGCGGCTCGCCCGCGTACTGCAGCCCCCAGACATCGTTGAGGATATGCACGCCGCAGGCCGCCGCGGCCCGTGCCGTCGCCGCATGATACGTGTCGACGGAAATGGGTACAGGCGACTCCGGCACGATTGCCCGCAGATAGGGCAGCAGACGCGCCTGCTCCTCCTCAGCCGTCAACGGCGTCGAGCCGGGCCGCGTCGATTCCGCGCCGATATCGATGAGATCTGCCCCATCTGCCACCATCTGTTTTACATGTTCTTTGGCTTTCGCCAGCGTATTCCACTGCCCGCCATCCGAGAACGAATCCGGCGTGACATTGAGAATGCCCATGATGAGCGTCCTGCCGCCCAGTACGAGTTCCTTGCCGTCGGCAAAATGATAGGTACGTTTGCAACGCATAGTATGGCCTGCCTTTCTTTCCTGGCAGTACCACCCCTACCGAAAAAAATTATAACCTCCGCCTGGGTCTGACGGATTACTTGCTAAACTTATTTCTCGCCGCCGAGCGCGAGCCATGCCTGCTCGTAGAGCTCATGCTCCTTGCGGCAGGCACCGAGCGCCTCACTCGTCACGGTGCGCGTGCCCGGTGCCATATCACCGCGCATCGTCATGCAGAGCTGCAGCGCCTCCATCCGCACCAGCACGCCCTCGGCCTGCAGGTCACGGGCAACCGCATGGGCGATCTGCGCCGTCAGTCTTTCCTGCAGCTGCGGCTGATGCGCGAGCCGCTCCACGAGCTGCGTGAACTTGCTGAAGCCGGCCACGCGCCCTTCATGCGGCAGATAGGCGATATCCACGGTACCGAAAAACGGCACGAGATGGTGCTCGCACATCGAGTAAAAGGGAATATGGCGCACGGCCACGAGTCCCTGGGAGCCCGTGGGGAACGTCTCGCCCCAGATATCCTGCGTATCCCTGTCCATGCCACTGAACAGATACGCATACATCTTCGCCACACGCGCCGGCGTCTGCTCCATGCCCCGCGCCTTGAGATCCACCCCCAACGCCTCGAGGAATTCCCGCATCGCCTGCTCCGCCCTGGCATTTACCTGTATCAGGATCAATCCCTCCTTTCCGCTGCCCGGCCACAGCCTGTACGCCTGCCCAGGGCAACAAAATATAAACAACTTGTATTATACGCCTTTTGCATCTTTTTGGCTATCCTGAAAATACAAATAGGCGTCGATAACATCGAGGAACGCACCATCAAAGCCCGCCCTGATAATCTGGTCGAGGCCAGACGTGGGCTTGCCGTAGAGGATTGCCTGCCACTCCGGCTCCCAATAGCGCACCTTGTAGCTGCCCCATGTCTCGTTGCGCGCGGCCAGCCATGCGGGCGGTTCCTGCTTCCACTTCGGCTGCCAGTACGGACGGTACGGCTCCGCCTCGCCGACACTCAGGTAGGCGAGCACAAGCCGCCGCCCGCCGTGCGCCTTGTGGCGCAGCTGACCCAGATCCGCTGGCGTAAGCACGGCACCGCCATAGTACGGGTCGATAATCAGCAGGTCGTAATCCGTCGCCGCCAGTGCCGCTAGGTAATCCGCCTTTGTATGGTAATGCATGGGATTGAGCAGCACGAGGAAATTCTGCACATCCTGCAGCGTGCGCACGTCCGCCGTATTGGCTGCATACGGCTCCTCATCCGGTACGGTCGTCAGCTGCCGGTCGAAGGAAGCCCAGCCCACATAGCCGTATTTCGCGTATTTCGCATAGGCCTCAGCCTCATGGCGCGAGCCCTTGAGATAATCCAGCGTGAAGACGGGCAGGCTGAAGTCCTGCGCCGCCCCCAGCGTCCGCTCGAACCAGCCCCGCTCCTCCTTAGGCGTCTCCTTCCCCGCCTTATCGTCCCAGCCAAAGAAAACCGACTCGGCCAGCACACCGTCTACGCTCGCAGCCAGTTTTTTGGCATTCTCCTCGGTATTGCCATCCACGGGCAAAAAAAGCGAAGTACCGCCGTTGCTGAGGAACAGGAAACCGTCATGCTGCTTTTGCGCGTAATCGTGCATGGCAGCTATGAGCTCCACCATGCGCGTAGCGTAAGCAGGCGAGGCTTCTTTCGCCTCCGCCTGCTTATCCTCCCAGACCGTGCGTGGGCCACTGATGGCCAGCACCAGTGCGGCGAGCAGGCCGCCTGCTGCGCCTCTGCTGCCGCCTGCGTCGAAGCATATCCCTGCGCCGCTGCCTGTGCTTCAGCCACCATGGCTTCGACATCATGCAGACGGTTCTGCTGATAGTCTACGCTCTGCCAGGCTTGCTCAATGGCAGCCGCCAGGTCACTGTCCGCCGAGGATGCCCTCTGCGCTGCTGCAGCGGCGGGCGGCTCAGGGCCAGAGGCAGATACCGCATCCGCCTCTGCCTGCGCCTCCTGCACCACGGTTTCCTGATCCCAGACCTGCGGCTGGAAGTCCGCCACCGCCTGCTGGGCCGCTATGGCCTCCCTTGTCCGCTGCGCCGAAAGCTGCTGCGCCGCCCGCAATTCCTGCTTTGCCGCCTGCAGGGCATGACGAGCATCTTTTAAGTCTTTTTCAGCCGTGAGCAGGCTGCTGGCCGCCTCTTGCCGGTTACGGCGTGCCTCGTCCAGATCCTTTCTGGCCTGCACGAGACCGGCCGCCGCATCTTTGACGTTAATTACTGCCGCGCGGTAGTTCTCGACGCTCTCACGCTCGTAGCGCAGCGTATCGAAGCCCGCTGGCACCTCGCTCAGCGTATGGATAGATCCGGCCTCCGCCATCCCAACGGGCAGCAGGGAAATACTGCCGATGGCCACTGTCTCTGCCACACGCCGACAGGTCTTTTCCTGCTGCTGGCGGCGGTGCCATTGCCGCCGGCGCTTGCGGCTCATTCTCATGACCGTTTCCTCCCCTCAAGTTCCAATTCCCTGTAACGCGCCCCGTAAAGCCAGCGTACAAGACGCGTTAGCGGGCCGTGCGGCGGCTGATAAAAGAGCGGCTGACGACCGTAGACGAAGTAGTTGATATGCTGGCTGAAATCACTCAGTTGATGAATGCTGAGGACAAAGGCGAACAGGGAAGCCAAAAAAAACGTAAAACCGTACGTCTCCGGCCCGCCCCAGTAAAGGCCCCAGATGCCCAGCAAAAGATTGGCCACGGCATACAACACCGATACCGGCATCACGCCCGCCTGATCGTCGAAATACAGCAGCAGCACGCAGAATACCTGCATCAGGCTGGTGAAAAAGGCCCCAAAAAGCAGCACGTTATACATCGTAACCTGATTATAATTCAGCCCCGTAAAGGAAAGTAAATAATTGCCCATGGCCAAAAAGACAAGCGTGAAGACGAACTGGAACTCCACGATATGCGTGAGCTCGAACCAGAGTACTTTCAGTAATTTGCGCCGCGCCGCATCAATCTGACGGAAATTGCCTTTTTCAAGAATGTAATGGAAGTATTCCGCTCCGGCAGCAGCCAGCCAAAGTGCAGGAAAATAGCCGCCAGTCCCGCCGTCAGCAGGGTACCAGCAAGATAACCGCCCAGCAATTTTTTGTAGGTCTTGACCACGGAGAGATACACGCTGCCCGTCCAGACCAGAAGCAGCTGAATGAAGCAGAGATACGCCAGCAGGCTGGTCAGGAAAGGCAACGGCTTGCCCCATAAAAAGAGCAGGGCGCAGACACTGCCCAAGACTACCACCAGCGCACTCATCCCCCAAAGCGAAGCGGTCACATGACGGTAATCATGTACGAAGATACAGTCCGTGACAAAGCGCGTCAGCACCATGGTAAAGCCCGCCGTAAAAACCTGGGAAAAGATGAAAGCATAGACGATGGCCGCCGTAAAAAGATCGGCGGACTCATCTACCGTGCCATTCAGGATATAGAGTGCCTGTACGGAAAACACCATGCAGGCCAGCAATGCGAAGGGCCCGGCCGTGATGGCCGCCGTATAGGAATATGCCTTGAGATGCCCGACCACCGTGCGGGCGGAAAAAAGTTTCTTCAGTTCGAAGCCGACGCCTGCCATGCTGCCTGCACCTCCTTTTCCACCGCATATAGCTCCCGATAGCGCGTGATGAAGCGCTCATAGGTATAGTAGCGCTTCGTGCGCTCATAGCCGATATTGCCCATCTGCCGCCGCAGTTCATAGTCGCTGCCAAGGCGAACCATGGCCTCGGCCATCGCCTGGAAATCCATCGGTGCCACGACAACTCCCGCCGCCCCGAGCCTGTCCTCACCTACACCATAGATGAGATCGCGGCAACAGCCGACATCCGTCGTAATGAACGGGCGATGCGCGGAGAAGCCCTCCAGTACGGCCAGTGGCTGCCCTTCACTGATGCTGGAGAGCACGAGCATATCCATGCGCGGCAGATACTCCGTCACCTGAATCGAGCCCGTAAAGTGCACGTCCGGCACCTGCAGCAGCCGCACGGTCTGCTGGCACATGGCATAATACTCTGGATCCTCCTCCGTGCCCCCCATGATGTAGAGCTCAGCGTCCGGCATTTTCTGCTTCGCCACAAAGAAGGCCCGAATGAGCGTCACGATATCCTTGATGGGTACGACGCGCACGACCGCACCGATGTGGATGCCGCCCTTAGCTGGTTCCAGCTCACCGATACCGGCGAACCGCTCCATGTGCACGCCGTTGGGCACGACGCCGATTTTCTCCGGCGCACAGCCTAAGTCCCGCTCGACCTCCGCATTGTGCTGGAACAGCGTATAGACGTGATCCGCCGTATGATAGGAGAGCCGCGCCAGATTGTAGAAATACTGAATCCAGATGGACTTGAAATCGCCCTGTGCCCAGCTGCATTTGATGATTTCGACCTCGCGCTCCCGTGAGTAGATGCCATGCTCCGTAATCATGAAGGGCTTGTGATAGAGCTCCGCCGCCAGCGCCCCGATGATGCCACAGTAGCCCGTAGCCACGCTATGGTAGACGTCGGCCTCGGGCAACTTCTGCTGCAGCAGGTAGAAGAGCGGCAGCAGCATCGAGCGCAACGTCCAAAAGAAATCGGTAAAGGGCAGATGGCGGTAATGCTCCTCATAGACCCGCTGGATGACATCGAAGAAATCATTGCTCATGAAGAGCTGCAGGAAACTCAGCTGATGCGGGCGGCGGAAAATCGGCGCGAGCTCATGCACGGAAAAATCTTCATCGCCCGTCACCAGATTATAGAGCGTCTGCTTTTCCCGGTCGTTCAGCACATGGCGCATCCGGCCCGAAGCTTTTTGCGAAAGGATATCATCGAGGAACTCCTCCTGAATGCCCTTCATATTCCTGGGAAACTTATAACGGTAGTGACCGCGATCCTTCTGCTCGGCACCGATGGAATAGACAAAGAACTCGTGCTCCGGCAACCCCTGCATGAGCATCTGGATCCAGGAGGAGACGCCGCCCACCACATAGGGGTAGGACCCCTCTGTCAGCAAACAGATCCGCATCGTATCACTCCTTTGCCCAGTACAGCCGCGCATCGGCATCCGTGACCTCAATCAGCCAGGCGTCGCCATCGAGCTGCGTGACCGTGCAACCCTGTGTCCACTCTACAGTATGCGGCGTGCGCAGGATGAAATGCAACGGCTGCTGCCAGCCCCAGCTGACAATACGCAGGCCATCCGCCAGCTGTTCCGTCCGATAATCCATATCGATGATATCGCCCAGTGCATCGGCACACTCCGAAGCTGTCTCCGCATGCAGCCAGCTGTAGCGGGTATATATTTCCCGCAGATAACGGTCGAAACCAGCGCTCAGTTCCTTCCAGCCTTTATCGCCCGTTTCCTTGAAGAAAATTTCATCGGGGTGAATGAAATGGGAAAAAATACCAAAATAATTTGCACCACAGATATCCTGCCAAAGCTCCAGTCCTTTCGGGCTATAGCCGGAGGACAGACGCGGCAGCTCATAGGTGCCATCGTCGTTGCGCTTAAAATCCTGATAATAACATTTATCTTTATAGAGGCCATCAAAAAGTGAGGCATAGACCTTCAGTTCGGGGAAACAGCCCCCGGTTGAAGTAATCCCCAACTGTCGCAGAAAGCCCTCTGGCAAAGGCTCGCGCCCGGCATCCGGATGGATGAGCACCGCCGCCGTGCCACCATCCTCTACATATTGCTCAATGGCCGGTACCGAAACCAGGGAGCCGAGGTCTCCCATGGCGATGAGCACGCCGCAGGTACCTGCCGGGATCTCATCTACCGTCTCATCAAAGGGGATGCTCTCGCTGGTCTTTTTCTGCCGGGTAAGCATCTCCTCCAGATGATGTCGGGCAAAAACGCTGGCGACATTCTCCGGGTCATAGATAATCACGAAGTGATCCGGAGCCAGATCCTCCGCTGGCTCTCCCTGCCTTTCCTGCTCACCGCGAATGGCCGTGTTGAGGACATGCTGCCAATCCAGGAAAACATCCGTGCGGATGAGCTGGAAAAGGAGTGCCAGCGAAACCACAATCGCTGTAATCAGGTAAATTCCCCTTTTATGCATGCTTTGCCCCCTCATCCCAATAACGGATAACCTGCAGGGCCCGTCCCGAGAGCGTAATTGGCAAAGCCTTGAGCTTCCGCAGTGTCTGCTGCAACTTATCCGGCTCGCGGGACACGACATAAAGCGTACAGGCCAGGAGGTAGGGCTCCTCCTGCTGCGGCAGACGCTGCCGGAATGTCTGGATGACCTGCTCGGCCGCCGCATAATCCTGCATCTCAATCAACTGCGCAGCCAGGCGCTCATAATGCTCTGTCTGTTCCGGTTCACGCCCGATCAACTGCCGCAGCACCGCGATATAGGCCTGTTGCTTCGTCTCACGCGTGAGCGGGTCGATGAAACTTCCCTGAGCGAGATACGACTGCAGCAACCCGGCATAATCAGCGAGCTGAGCGGTAGATATCTGTTCCGGTGCTTTCCCCTTCATCTCCTGTTCCCGCTCATAGATCTGATGTGCCATGGTCTCGATGCGTGTCGTCACCATGGAGACGGCATAATAGGCCACCTCACGGTCCCGATCATGCATCGCCAGCTGCAGGATATCCTGATTCTCCAGCACGGACTGCTTGATGGCTTCGGTGAAATAGCGCCTTTTCCGCTGCGTATCTTCCACCAGAAAAGCATCGCGCAACGGAATGACGTCGCGCGCCAGCTTCGTCTGCCGCACGATGGGCTCCTCTTCCTCCTCCCAATCAGGATGGCTGCCCCGCTGCAGGCCAAAGAAGCGGACACAGGCCGTATAAATAAGTACAAGCAAAAAACCGGCCACGGGGATGCAGAAAACCACGACGAGCACGGGCAGCATCCGCTGTTTATAGCGGTAGAGCAATAGTGCTGTCAGTGCCGTATAGAAAGCATCGAGCCATAAAAGGTCTGTCCAGCTGATACTCATGCCGCCACCTTCTCCTGCCGCTCGACGTGGAGCCCCGCCGCCGTCAGGCGTCTGGCTACGATGTCCGCCGTATCGGCATTGGCCTCGGCGAGCAACACTGCGACGCCGCCATTCATAACGCCGACGAAATCACCAGCGTGCAGACAGGATGCCAGCTTCGTATCCAGCTCTGCATCCGTATATGTATCCCGCACGAGATGCAGAAGATACACACCCGTATCCATATCTGCCTGCGCCTGACGCTGGCTGCGCTGCAGCATCCCCTGCAGGACACTCTTAAAGGCCTCTGCCTGCAAAATATTCGTACCTGCGATGTAGCGCCGTTCCTCGGCCTCGGACTCGAACTGCCGCGCGCGCCCCAGCGACGAAGCGATGAGGCGCATGGTCACGGATAGCAGGTTCTGCTGGCTCAGGCTCCACTGCTCGAAACGCAAACCATAGATGGCGATATCGTGCACATTCAGGATTTCCGCCGTCACGCTGGCCGCCTGGTCGAAGACCTGCTCCACATCGACGGAATCCAGCCGACGGATGATGTTGTAGATACGGCCGATGCTGTCATCAGAATTGACGATCTGCCGATAGAGGGCATCTTTCGTATCCATGCAGGCATTATAGGCCTGCAACAATTCCCGGTACTGCTCCTTCTGTTCATTTTTCTCCCACCGCAGTTCATGCCGCTCCTGATCGCGGCGGTCGGCAAAATAACCGGTGAGAAACGCCACGAAGAGATAACTTGTGAGATGGAGAAGGCCCGCCGGCTCGTAAAGCAGGCCCACGATATCGTGACCCATGCCAAGCCAGAGATGAATGAGCAATATGGAAGAGAACAGCATGGCCACCAGTGCCTGTACCCTGCCGTACACCAGGCCAATAGCTGAGCCATCAACAGAACATAGGCCTGCTGTGCCGTCTCATCTGCCGGTGCAGCTACGAGATAGAGATGCTGAACCTGCGCTTTTTCTGCGACCAGGATGAGCTGATCGAGCACAGCCATGACATAAGAAAGTGTCTTGCGTGAAAACTCAGTACCAACAAAAGCGATAATCGTCTGTGGATTATGCAACCGCACGCAGCTCTGCCATTGCTCGTTGGTCCATTTCGAGCGCAGCAGCTGCCAGTCTTCTTTACACAAAACGCTCTGCAGCACATCTGTCATCAAACCGTTCTGCCCCAGGAGAAGCACGGTCTTCTTCGGATTAGGCATAGAATCTCCCCCTTTCTCTCTTACTCTTATAGTTTCTTTGTTCGAGAAGTTATATCAGAATCCTGCCTTTGCGGGAGGCCAATATAAGAAAAAAGGATTTATCCTGCCAAATAAACAATAGTAAAAATAGAGAGAGCCAATTCCTCAAAAAGGAATTGGCTCTCTCTATGATATATCAGCTTTCAATTCTGATCTTTGCGCAAATCAGAGGGCACGCTGAACCTTACCCGAACGCAGGCAACGCGTGCAGACATTGATACGTTTGGTCTCACCGTCAACGACAGCGCGTACACGCTGAATGTTCGGTTTCCAGGAACGCTTCGTCTTCAGATGGGAGTGGCTGACATTGTTGCCGGACAGCTCACCTTTTGCGCAGACTTCACATACATGTGCCATATGTTACACCTCCTAACAGTTTCTGTATCAGGACTCTCCCTGACACAATAAATGTATTGTACCACAAACTGCCAAGGGGTGCAAGTATTTTTACTTGACAGGCTGAATTTTCTTTTTCGTACGCCCTCATCAGCACGCATCAGTTTGGATCGATATGCTGCTCATTGGCCTCTTCAAGGATGCTGTCACGCCTCGCCTTCGAGGCGGTAAAAAAATCATGGATAAACTGGCGGTCGTGATGCTCGACTGCAGACTGCACCTCGGCGAGGATATCCTGCAGCTGCTGCAGGTTGTGCGCGATGGCCTCGCCATTCGTCATGCAGATATCCGCCCACATATCGGCGTTCGAAGAAGCGATGCGCGTCGTATCTTTGAAGCCGCCGCCCACGAGCTTGATGCACGATTCTAGATCGTCACCACTGCGATTGAGCAATGTCACCAGCGAAGCCGCCATGAGGTGCGGCACATGGCTGATGACCGAGGCACAGCGGTCATGCTGCGCGAGGTCGAGCGTGACGAACTTCGCCTCCGTGTGACGCAGCACCGACATGAGCTTTTCCCGCGCTTCTGGCGGCGCGCCCGTATTTTCAACAATCACATAGGCCTTACCGCGGAACAGATCCTTTTTCGCGGCTGTGACGCCGCTCTTTTCACGGCCTGTCATCGGATGGCCCGCGATGTAGTAGATATCCGGCGGCAGGATCTTGTGCAGATGCTGCCAAAGGTACTGCTTCGTGCTGCCCGCATCCGTGAGGATTGTACCCGGCTTGAGGTAGGGCAGGATTTTCTCCACCATCGGCACGATCTGCAGCACAGGCGGACTGAGAAAGACGATATCGGCATGGCCGACAACTTTCTCCAGATCTGTACCAGCATAATCGACGGCACCCAGACGCATCGCATTGTCCATGGAACGCTGCGTGCGGCAAAGACCGGTTATGTAAATATCGTCTCCCAGCTTGTCCTTCAAACAGAGCCCGAGGGAGCCGCCGATGAGACCAACGCCGATGATGGCCAGTTGCAGCCGGCTCATAGGGTGCGCTCCATGACACCGGCAATCTTCCTCAGGTCTTCCATGACCCGGCCAAACGTATTCGGCGTAAGGCTTTGGTCACCATCGGAGAGCGCGCGGTCCGGATGCGGATGCACCTCGATGATGAGGCCGTCGCAGCCAGCAGCGATGGCTGCGCGGGCCATCGGCTGAACCATCTCCCAGCGGCCTGTGCCGTGGCTCGGGTCGACGATAATGGGCAGATGCGAGAGTTCCTTCACCGCCACGACGGCGCTGAGATCCAGCGTATTGCGCGTGAAGGTCTCATAGGTGCGGATGCCGCGCTCGCAGAGAATCACGTTGTTGTTGCCGCCGGCGAGGATGTACTCGGCTGCATTCAGCCACTCACTAATGGTAGCGGCGAGACCGCGCTTCAGCATGACCGGCTTTTTCTGCTTGCCCAGCGCCTTGAGCAACTGGAAGTTCTGCATGTTGCGCGCACCGACCTGCAGCAGATCGGCGTACTCGCTGACAAGGTCGATATCATCCTTGTCGACAATCTCCGTCACGACCTTCAGACCGTATTTGTCGCCCGCCTCACGCATCATCTTCAGACCTTTCTCCGCGAGGCCTTGGAAATCATACGGAGACGTGCGGGGCTTGAACGCACCGCCGCGCAGGAACTTGGCGCCGTGTTTCCTGACCGCCGCTGCCGCTTCGTCGAGCTGCTGCTCATTCTCCACGGAGCACGGACCGGCCATGACAACAATGTTCTTGCCGCCGACCTTGACGCCATCGACGTCCACGACCGTGTCTTCCGGATGGAAGTTGCGGCTCACGAGCTTGTATTTCTCCGTGATGCGCACCGTCTTCTCGACGCCCGGCAGCATATTTACTTCGAGATTTGCGATTTTCTTCTTGTCACCGATAACGCCCACGATGGTAACCTCCGCACCTTTCGAGAGATTGGTGTGGAGTCCGCTCTGCTCTACCTTGTTCACGACGCCCTTGATTTCTTCCTGCGTAGCCGATGGCTTCATGACGATGATCATAATAAATCCTCCATTCCGGACTGCTCTGGCAGCCCTGCACCTGCTCCGAAATAAGAAAAGCCCGCCCCTGATCACAGGGGCGAGCTCGTAATCCCGATACTCGTGGTACCACCCTGCTTGCTACTGCAAGCCTCTCATTTCAGATACTGACATATCCTAGCCTGTACTAACGGTGGCGCTCCGACGCGGCCTACACAGTATACCAGGATACCTTCAACCGGCAGCTCCCGCGTGTATTTCCCCGTTTCACACCACGGCGTCACACCAGCCCGCCGCTCTCTTGAGGTGCTTCCTCAGGTACTTCTCGCGTTCATTGCTTTTTTCTTTGTGTATACTATAGCAGGCCTATCGAGACATGTCAATAAAGAATGTAAAATATTTTATACACTGTGCATTGCAGAAATATATTTATTTTTTGTCGTGTCCGGACAGCTGAACCAAAGCCTGCACCAGCTGCTGTTATTCCTTCAGCAGCGCGATTTCGTCGCAGTTCGGGAACTTCGGGCAGTCGATGCACTCCTTCCACACTTTGTGCGGCAGTTCTTCCTTGGTCACGACGCGGAACCCCAGCTTTTGAAAAAAGCCCGGCTTATAGGTCAGGGTAAAGAACTTCTCCACACCCAGTTCCTGGCCCTCCTGCAGAAGCTTCTGTACAATCTTCGCACCGATACCATGGCGCACCATAGAGGGCTCCACCGCCATCGTGCGCACCTCGGCCAGCTTGTCCCAGATAATATGCAGGCCACCGACGCCGACGATTCGGCCGTCATCCGTCTCCGCCACCACCATGTCGCGCAGTGTCTCGTAGAGGGTATTGCGCGAACGGGCCAGCATGATGCCATCATGGGCATAGTCGTTAACGAGGCCGAAGATGGCCTCGATATCCTGAAACTTTGCTTTGCGGTAAATCATACGCTCACTTCTTACTTTATTTTACACTTTTGTCCTTGGTTACGCAATTGTTTTCTGCACTGGGACAGACATGTTGCAACGGACAAGCATCGCAGAGCGGCTGGCGTGACTTACAGAGCCGCCGGCCGTGCCAGATCAGCCAGTGATGCGCCGCCGACCATTTTTCCCTGGGAATCGCGGCCATGAGGCCTTTCTCGACCTCCAGAGGCGTCTTGCCTGTGGCCAGCTTCAGACGGTTCGCCACGCGGAACACGTGCGTATCCACGGCGATGGCCGGGCGGTTAAAAGCCACGGACATCACGACATTCGCGGTCTTGCGCCCCACGCCCGGCAGCTTCTGCAATGCCTCGAAATCATTGGGCACCTCGCCGCCATACTGCTCACAGAGGATCTGGCAGGCCGCGAGGATATGCCGGGCCTTGCTGTGGTAGAGGCCGCAGCCCTTGATGAGCTCTTCGAGGCGCACGAGGCCGAGCCCCATAATCGCCTCCGGCGTGTCCGCTTCCTGAAACAGCTTTTCCGTCACCACATTAACGCGCTTGTCCGTACACTGCGCCGAGAGCATAACCGCAATGAGTAATTCGAAAGGATTGCGGAAGTGGAGTTCAGGCTTCGCGCCGCGATACGTCACCTCGAGGATACGGAGCTGCTCCGCCTTGATTTTCTTCGTTACGCGCATAATGCGGCCTTTCTCAGTTCGTCAGGCTGCGCACGGGGGCCGGGATACGGCCACCGCGCGCGATAAACGCAGCGGAACTGAACTTGTTGCGCACGGGCACGACCGGGCAATACCCCAGCAGGCCGCCGAACTGCACCGTGTCGCCCACGTGCTTGCCCGGCACCGGAATTACGCGCACGGCCGTCGTCTTGTTGTTGATCATGCCGATGGCCGCCTCATCCGCGATGATACCGGAAATCGTCGTCGCACTCGTGTCGCCTTCGATGGCGATCATGTCGAGACCGACGGAGCAAACACAGGTCATGGCTTCCAGTTTCTCGATGCAGAGACTGTTCTGATTGATGGCATTGATCATGCCCTCGTCCTCCGACACGGGGATAAAGGCACCGGAGAGGCCACCCACATGCGACGTCGCCATAAGGCCGCCTTTCTTCACCGCATCGTTGAGCAGGGCGAGAGCCGCCGTCGTGCCTGGTGCACCGCAACCCTCGACGCCCATTTCTTCGAGGATGCGCGCCACACTGTCGCCCACTTCTGCCGTCGGCGCCAACGAAAGATCGATGATGCCAAATGGCACACCGAGTCGCTTCGAGGCCTCGCGCGCCACAAGCTGGCCGACGCGCGTAATCTTGAAGGCCGTACGCTTGATGGTCTCCGCAACTTCCGTGAAGTCTGCGCCCTTCAGCCCTTCCAGCGCATGCTTGACCACACCCGGGCCGCTGACGCCGACGTTGATGACGCGGTCGCCCTCCGCCACGCCGTGGAATGCACCGGCCATGAACGGGTTGTCACCCGGCGCATTGCAGAATACGACAATCTTCGCGCACCCCAGCGCTTCCTGATCGCGCGTGAGCTCTGCCGTGCGCTTCACGACCTCGCCCATCTCACGTACGCAGTCCATATTGATGCCGGCCTTCGTCGAGCCGACGTTGACGGACGAGCAGACGATGTCCGTCGTGGCCATGGCCTGTGGAATGGAGTCAATGAGCACCTTGTCGCCGTGGGTCATGCCCTTCTCCACCAGTGCCGAGAAGCCGCCGATGAAGTTGACGCCCACGGCCTTGCCCGCGCGGTCCAGTGCCTCAGCGACGGGCACAAAGCTGTCCGTCTTGCAGGCATCGGCTGCAATGGCGATCGGCGTGACTGAGATGCGCTTATGCACGATGGGGATGCCGAAATCCGCCTCGATGTCTTCGCCCGTCTTGACGAGAAACTCCGCCGACTTCGTGATCTTGTCGTAGACGTTCTGGCAGAATTTATCGAGGTTGGGGTGCGCGCAGTCCCGCAGGGAAATGCCCATGGTGATGGTGCGCACGTCCAGCTTGTTCTCCGTAATCATACGGTTGGTTTCAAAAATATCGTCTGAAGTTATCACAAAAAGCCCTCCTGCTCAACCTGTTCTGTGCACGCCTTACACGTTGTGCGTGACATCGAAGATGGCCTGATGCTGCGCCTTGATCTCGAGGCCCAGCTCCTCGCCCTTCTCCTTCAGCGTCTTCTGCAGGTCGACCAGCTTGATTTTGCTTTGGTCATTCATCTCCGCAATCATGACCATGTTAAAGAAACCGTCCATGATATTCTGGTTGATATTCAGGATATTCACGCCATTCTCTGCCAGCACGCTGCTGACCATGGCGATGATGCCCACGCGGTCCTTGCCGACGATCGTCACTACAATTTTCATTTACGGTTTGCTCCTTTTTCTTTTCCTCAGCTGGTGAAATATGTAAACTTCCGCATACTGGACAGATACCAGTTGCTCGTTCCATTATAACAAAACCCGGAAGATTTGTACACCACAGACGATGGTCTGACAAAATAATGGTTTTACTGTACCTTGCCGGAAAGCGTATCGACGATCAGCTGTGCATAGGCATGCGTGCCCGGCGTATCCGGATGGATGCCATCACTCACGAGCCAATCCTTATGCTGGGAAATCAGGCTGTACCAGTCGATCACGTGGATATTGGGATGCTCTGCCGCCAGCTTGGCGATATAGGCATTGTTCGCATCCTGCCAGGAGAGATTGGGGCCGTAGACGTTGATCCAGTAGATTTCGCGGTCGGGCCCGAGATAATCGATAAGCTTCTTCGTTCCCGGCTCATAGCGCGGGCCGGAAATTGGTCCATTCGTGCCGAGTCCCAGCACGACAACCTTGCCAAGCATGTTATGATCGGCAAGATTCTGGGCCGCGGCCAGGCCATCGCCGACGTAGCGAGAAACCTCTGCATCGATATAACAGTCCGGCATGACTTCGCGCAGGGCCTTGGCCGAGCCGAGCATGACCGAGTCGCCGATGAAGGCCACGCCATGCAACGAGACCCCCTGAGGCTGTGCCTGCATCTTGTCAGCCTGTTCCTGCTCCGGCTGATTTTGTGCAGCTGTCTGCTGTGCCGCCGCATTCTGTGACGCGAGGTCGGCCTTGTTGGCGGCCAGGTTCGCCTGCAGCTCCCCCGTATCACTGGCCTTGACCTCTGCCGACTCCACAATGCCCTTGCAACCGTAGCCCGCCATTGCGATTCCCGGCAAGCTCAACAGCAGGAAGCAGATACACTGCACGGCCACAAGCTGACGGCCGAAAGCGGGGAACTCACGCTTGAGCAGCCAGTCCGTGAGCATATCCGTCCAGATGGCCAACAGAATGATGACAGCCAGTTCCAAAGCGGGATACCACGAAAGTTCCGTCCACTGTCTTTTCTGGAACAGGAAAATCACCGGATACTGCCAGAGGTAGATGCTATAGCTGCGGCGCCCCAACCAGCGCATCAGGCCGTTCTCGCCCAGCGAGCCCAGTATCAGGCTTTCATCAGCTGTGAGCCAGAGCAACAGGCAGATATCGAGCGTCATGGCCAGCATGCCGCCCTCATAGGTCAGGGCATCCTGCCCATCGAGCTGCCATCCCGCCAACAGCAACAGTACGAGAGCAAGAGCAAACAGCACATACTTCATGGCAGTCACCGTACCGCTATGCTGCCAGCGTACGGATGAAGAGCGGCCGCCCGCCTTATACAGGCCGAGGAAGGCACCGAAGAGCAGCGCGTAGATGCGCGTATCCGTACCATAATAGAGGCGCGTGACATCCTGATCCGGCACGAACATCATGGGCATCAGCACCGCCGAGCCGATGGCCAGCACAGCGATGAAGCCGAGCCCCATGCGGCGACCGAGAATCGCCGAGATAAAGGAAAAGACAAAGAACAGCACAGGCCAGATGACATAGTACTGCAGCTCGACGCCCATAAACCACATATGTGTAAAAGGAGAGGCATTCGTCAGCCGCGTAAAATAGTCCGCGTTCTGCGCGATCTGCCACCAGTTGTTATAGCCAAACAGGATGGAAAGTGCCTCCGGCCGCACCGCGGAAACCACCTTCGGCTCCAGCAGGACGAAAACGCCGGTGCTGACGAGCAGCACGAGGATGAGTGGCGGATAGATGCGCCGGATACGGTGCCAGAAATACTGCGTAAGACGGAAGCGCCCCGCTTCGCGTGATCGCTCTCCCGTATAAGCCAACAGGAAGCCCGTCAGCACGAAGAAGAGCGAGACGCCGAGATAACCACCGCGTACCGTCTCGGGGAACATGTGAAAAAATGTCACGCCGATAATGGCCAGAGCCCGCAAGGCATCCAGCCCCTCAATATGGCCGCTGCCCCTTCTGCCCCCGGTATAGATTCGTTCCATGAAATACTTACTCCTTTATACAAAAAAACTCCCCTCACCGGCTCATATGAGCCCGCGACGGGAGGTTTTAAAATTGTCATAGAATGGTCGGGATGACAGGATTCGAACCTGCGGCCTCTTCGTCCCGAACGAAGCGCGCTACCAAACTGTGCCACATCCCGACAACGAAGACTATTATACTATGCCATTCAGGTCTTGGCAAGTACTTTTTTATTTTTTCGTGAAAAAACTTTTTGCAGGGATGAAAACCAGCTCTTGGGCGGGTGCGCGTCGAAGTAGAGGAAGATAATCGGAATGACAATGAGAGTAAAAACGGTCGAGGTGATGAGGCCGCCGATGATGACGATGGCCATGGAGGAACGCGTCTCCGAGCCCGCCGTCAGCGAGAGCGCCATCGGCGTCATGCCGACAATCATGGTGATGGTCGTCATGAAAATCGGCTTCAGGCGCACCCTGCCCGCCTCCACTACCGCTTCATAGGCCGTGCGCCCCCGCTCCATGAGCGTGAGCGTATAGTCGATGAGCAGCGTGCCGTTCTTCGCCACGATACCATCCATGACGAGGATACCGATGAGCGAATAGAGGTTCAGTGTATTATGCGTAAGGAACAAGAGAAACAGCGCACCGATAATGCCCAGCGGCAGGGAGAACATGCGGATGAACGGCGTAATCGTCGATTCATAGAGGATACCCAGCAGCATATAGATGAGCACGAGAGCCAGCAGCAGTGCCTCTAAAAGCTGCTTAAAGGTATCGTTCATGTTCGTGGCCTGCCCCTTAAATTTATAGGTGACATGCTCGCCGAGCCCCGCACTCTTGATCGCCTTGCGGGCATCCTGCATCACATCATTCAGAGGACGACCGGAAATATTCGCACCGATGGCCACCGAGCGTTGCTTATCCACGCGGCGGATCGTCACGGGGCCGCGCCCATTCGTGATGGCAGCTACATCGCCCAGATAGATGAGCTTGCCGCCCGCCGAGAGCGGGACGCGCGCCACATCCGAGGCCTTGTAGCCGTCGGCTCCCAGGAAGCGCACCTTGATATCCGTATCCTGACCACCATTCAGCGGATCGTTCTTCAGCTCGCCGGCGGATAGGCCGGAGATCGCCGAGGAAAAGGCGGTATCCACATCGCTGAGGGACGTACCATAGGCCTTGAGCTTGTCACGGTCCACGGTCAGCTGCAGCTCCGGCATACCCTCCGTATAGGAAGTGTTGACATCCGTGACGCCCGGCACATCCGTCTTGAGGATCTCCATAGCCTTTTCCGTCGCTGCCGTCAGCTCGTCGTTGCTCGCACTGCGCAGCTCAATGCGCAGCGCGCCGCCACCATTCCTCGCGCCGCCGCCACCCGATATGCCTGCGACCGAGGTCTGTGCCTCCGACACACGGATATCCGCCGTCTTGATATCGGCCGCGAAGACACGCATTTCATTGGCGACGTCCCAGACGGAGCGGCTGCGCTCCTTGCGGTCGTAGAGCTGGACCTTGATGCGGCCCTCATACGCTGTAGAGCCGCCTGCGTAGGTCATGTAGTACTTGACCTCCGGGATCTGCTCCAGTTTCTCCTCCAGTTGCAATGCCACTGCGTTCGTCTGCTCCGAGGAAGAGCCCACGGGCGTGCTGATGTTGATGGTGAAGCTCGACTCATCGGTCTGCGGCATATATTCCGAGCCGATAAATCCCAGCGGTACCATCGCGACCACGCCGAAGAAAACCACTGTGATGATGGCCAGCAGTTTCTTTTTGTGGCCAAAACTCCAGAGCAAAACCCGCTCGTAGAGTCTCACAGCCCCTTCCTCCATGCGATCCATGAAGCGCCAAAGGGCCGTATCAGGAACGTGATAGCCATGCTTAAAGAAACGCGAAGCCAGCATTGGCGTCAATGTGAAAGAGACGAAAAGGGAAAACAGGCCCGCAAAGACAATCGTCAGGCCAAACTGGCGGAAGAACTGTCCCGTCATCCCTGTCATGAAGGCGATCGGCATGAAAACCGCCGCATCGCAAAGCGTGATGGCGATGGCCGCCATACCGATCTCCGTCCGTCCCTTCTCCGCCGCTGCCATCGGCTCTTCGCCGAGGCGCAAATGCCGCACAATATTCTCCAGCACGACGATCGAGTCATCGACGAGGATGCCCACGCAGAGCGTCATACCCATGAGGGACATCATATTGAAGGTGAAACCCGCACAGTACATGACAAAAAATGTCGAGATGAGGGACGTCGGAATCGCGATCATGACGGCGAGCGTCGAGCGCCAGCCACGCAAAAAGAGGAAGAGCACGAGGCCGGTCGTGATCAGGCCCTCGACGAGTGTCCCCAGCGTATTGTGCAACGAGGTCTCCACGTAGTCCGCATCGTTCGAGACGACAAGGAACTGATAGTCCGGATGCTCCTTGCGCAGTTGCTCGACCTTCTTGAGCACGTTCTGGGCCGTCTCCACGAGGTTGGCGTCGCTGTTCTTGTAGATGAGCACGTTGACGGCCTGCTCGCCGTTCAGGCGACCATAGCGGTTCGCCCGCGCATCGCGCTCCTGGATCGTGGCCACAGCGGTGATAGGGATCTTTTTCCCGTCCGTGTTCTGCACCTGGATCTTCTCGATGTCGCTGGCCTTCTTGTACTGGGCCACAAGCCGTACGTCCGACTGCGTCTGCTCCGTATAGACCGTACCAGATGGCACGAGCTTGTTCTCGGCCTTGATCGCCGAGGATATCTTGGCGAGGGTCAGGTGGTAGGCCGCCATCTTGTCGCGATCGACGTCGACAGCGACCTCCTTATCCCGGCCGCCATGCAGCTCGATCTCCGAGACGCCACCAGCCTGCGAGAGCTCATCCTGGAATACGTTCTCCGTCTCCATATAGGTATCTGCCACGCTGTGCTGGCTCATGACGGCGAGCTCCAGCACCGGCTTGGCGTTCATGTCGCGCTTGATGACCACCGGCGATTCCGCCTCGTCGGGCAGTTTTTTGCGGATGGCCTCGACCTTCTTGCTCGCGTCGATGGCCGCCTGGTCCGCGTCGGCGTCAAAGTTTAGTTTCAGCGAGACGCGGCCGCGCTCATAGCTGGCCGTCGAAGTCATCTCCTCCACGTTGGATAGGCCCGAGAGTGCGTTCTCCACGGGCTTGACGACTTCCTGCTCCACGGACTCCGCGCTGGCGCCCGGATATTTCACCGTGACCGTCACATACGGCGTGTTCAGCGCAGGCAGCAGCTCGACGCCGATACGGTAAAAACTGTAAATACCGAGCACGACGAAGAACATCACGACCATGCAGATGCCGACGGGGCGCTGAATGGATAGACGAGTGATATTCATGCCGCGCCTCCATCCTGCGCTGCATTGCTGTCATCGGAGGCATCCGAGGTATCGATATCGACCTTGCTGCCCTCTTTCAGCTTGTCCTGGTTGTTGAGGATGACCACGTCTCCCTCCGCAAGGCCATCGATGATCTCCTCGCTCTCATTGTTCATGAGGCCGATCTTCACCGCACGCTCCGAGACCTTGCCCTCGCTGTCCACAACCCAGACAGACGTCTTGCCATTGCGCGAGAGTACGGCCTCCTTGGGGACGAACAGCGTATTGCGGCGCTGGAGGATATCGAGCGTCGTATGGGCGTAGAGGCCGGCCTTGATGGGCACATCCAGTCCACTCATACCATCTCCGCTATCGGGAATCGCGGCATCTTCGAGCTCGATCCGCACCTGATACGTCTTGCCCTCGCTGTCCATGGCCGGTGCCACATAGACGATACGCCCCGGTACCGCACACCCGAGCGCATCGACCGTCACGCTGACCTCCATACCGGTACTGAGGACAGCCGCATCATTCTCACCGAGCGTACAGTCCACATTGAGATGACTGTTATCGACGAGCGAGAGAACTTCTTTGTTCGCCTGAGCGATAGCTCCCGCCTCGATATCGCGGAAACCGATCACGCCGTCGCGTGGCGCCCGCAGGATCAGGTCATCGCGCTGCTGTTCGAGGGCCTCCGTCGCATGCTGCTGCTTCTCAGCGGTGAAGCGTTTCGACTCCACGCTAGCCGCATCGCCGCCCGATACCTGATCTGCAAGCGCATCAAAAGAAGCCTTGGACGCGAGATACTCCTGCTTGACCTTGTCGAGAGTATCCTGCGAGATTGCACCGATGGAGAACAGATACTGATTGCGCTCGTATTTGGAGGCCTCGAGCTCATAGTCATTGCGCGCCTTGACATAACTCGCGTTATAGCTTGCCGACGTTGTCCGCGTATCCGCCTCCGCCGCCTGCGTAGCCGCCGCATTCTGCTGGATCGAAATATCGAGATCGCTCGTATCCTGAACGAGGAGCACCTGCCCCGCCTGCACGTGATCGCCGAGCTGCACGCATACCTCCCTCACGCGGCCCGTGTATTTCGGTGCCAGCGGGATATTCGCATCCGCCACCGTCTGGCCTGAAAGGTCAATATGGCGCATCATATCCTGTCTCTGTAGCGTCACCACCTTCACGAGCGGGCGGCTGTGCTTCACCTTGACCTTGACTCCTTTATTGCTTGCAAAGGCAAAATAGATGCCCACGCAAATCAGGATAAACAGAATCCCGCCCGCCATGATTTTCTGCTGGTGGCTCCAGTTTCCCAGACGATGCCGTACCATATGCTTCACCCTTCATTTCTTATCCATCCATCCTGCCACAAAAATTCATAAAGCACAGGATACTTCTGCATTATAACACGGATGCGCAGAGAAAACGATAAACACGGATAAAAAATACTTAAAAATAAATTTATCACTGAAAAAGGATTCTACCCTCCTGAAAGCGAATGTTATTAAAGGAAATTCGAAATTTCAGTTAAGCCAGCCACATGGTGGCTGTTACATAAGGAGGAAGATTACTTTATGCAGGCAGTAAAAATTCGCGAAGGCATCTACTGGGTCGGTGCCATTGATTGGAATATGCGCAGCTTCCACGGATATGCCACGGGACGCGGCTCGACCTACAATGCCTACCTGATTCTCGATGACAAAATCACGCTCATCGATACGGTAAAGGAGCCTTTCAAGGAAGAACTCCTCGCGCGCATCAGCTCCGTTATCGACCCGTCGAGCATCGACTACATCGTCTCCAGCCACGTCGAGCCCGATCACTCGGGCGCCCTGCCCTTCATGGCCGAGCACTGCCCCAAGGCCACGATTTTCACGAGCATGCCCCAGGGCCTCAAAGGCCTCATGAACCGCTACGGCGTGCTGAAATATCAGGGTGTCAAGGCCGGCGAAATCCTGCGCCTCGGTAAGCGCACGCTGCAGTTCCTGCCCGTGCCGATGCTGCACTGGCCAGACAGCATGGTCACCTACTGCCCCGAGGAAAAGATCCTCTTCTCCAACGATGCCTTTGGTGAGCATTATGCGACGAGCCGCCGCTTCGATGATGAAAATGACCTGCCGACCATCCTCTTCGAGGCACAGAAGTACTATGCGAACATCCTCATGCTCTACGGCATGCAGGCGCAGAAGGCACTCAAGGCACTCGCGCCCTTCGACATTGAGATGATTGCCACGGGACATGGCATCATCTGGCGCAAATACATCAAGGAAATTCTCGGCTGCTACCAGAAATGGTCCACGCACACCGTCGAGGAGCGTGCCGTCGTCGTCTACGACAGCATGTGGGGCAGCACGGAAAAGATGGCACGCTGCATCGCCGAAGCCTTCCAACAGAAGGGCATCCCCGCCGAGTTCTATGACATCAAGAAGAACGAGCTCTCCGACATCATGACGGATGTGCTCACAGCCAAATACCTTGCCGTCGGTTCTCCGACCATCAACAACCAGATGATGCCGACCATCGCCGCTTTCCTCTGCTATCTGCAGGGTCTCGCCCCGAAGAATCATCAGGCCTTCGCTTTCGGCTCCTTTGGCTGGGGCGGCCAGAGCATCCAGCAGGTCGAGACGGCGCTGAAGCAGGCTGGCTGCACGATCTGCCACGACAAGGTCCGCCTGCAGAACAAACCGTCCGACGAAGACCTGCAGGAAATCACGCAGAGTATCCTCAACATGTAAAAAACATATCACGGCATAGCAAAAGGCCCAGCCTCTCCCGAGGCTGGGCCTTTTGCCGCTCCATATCAGTCGTCGTGATGACGTTTGCTGTTGAAACTGTCCAATGCGATTACTGTGGCACCTGGCGGATGATGTGTCTCGGCCACACGGCGCCGCGGCTTCTGTACTGGTCTCTCCTCCATCACCGGTTCTTCCAGCAACTCCTCCATGTGTATATCCGCGAGGTAAACACGCAACAAACCCTTGCGTCTCGCCTCGCGGATATTGCGTGCCATCAGGGTAACGGCCCGATCCTGAATCTCCAGCAGGCTGCCCTGACAGGCATGTTCCCCCAGGCCGGCTGCCAGCCCGAAACGCATCAACAGTTCCGGCAGCTTGCCGCGTGAATAGGCAAACTGCATACGCTCCTGCAGACGGATAGCGGCACGTACAAGAATGCTATCGAGGCGCTCATCGAAACTTTTACAAGGTTTCATCGTGCCACCTCCCGCTAGCATATATCAAGCAAAAATTTTCCTCTTCAAATTGCTAATTCGACAAAAGCACGGCAATTCCTGCTTAAACGTATCCATTTTATACGAATTTTATTTATTTTACCCGCAATGCAATGGTGAAGGTAGTGCCCTTGCCTAAAGTGCTCTTAATGTTTATATGACCATGATAGAGCCCCACAAGCTCCTGTGCGATAGCAAGTCCCAGCCCGTTGCCGCCCATCTCGCGTGAGCGTGCCTTATCGACGCGGTAAAAGCGGTCAAAAATCTTCTCCTGATCCTCTGGCGCGATGCCGATACCTGTATCGCTGACGGCGAACTTCACCCAGCCCTTGTCAGCAGGCAGCAACGTTGCTTTAACCTTGCCACCGTCCGGCGTGTATTTCACGGCATTATCAATGAAGATCAGCACGAGCTGCCGCAGCTTCGACTCATCGGCATGGATGACCGTACGCGGCAGATGCTCCGCCTCGATCGTGATGTGTTTCTGCTCAGCCAAAGGCGCCATGAGGCGCGCCGTCTGTTCGATGACCTCCGCCAAATCGAACTTACTCGGCTTGAGCTTCAGGGCCTTGTTGTCGCTGCGCGCCACGAGCAGCAGGTCCGAGACGAGCTTCGTCATCTTCTTGACCTCATCGCGCACGTCGGCGATGACCTGCTTGAGGAAAGGCGACTTTATCGAGGGGTCATTCTCCAACAGATCGGCAGAGGCCATGACCACGGCGAGCGGCGTACGCAGCTCATGCGAGGCATCGGCCGCGAACTGGCGCTGTTTCTCGTAGGCCTGCTTCAACGGTACCATAGCCCTACCTGAGAGCAGATGCGCGATAAAGAGCGCGATGATCAGCATGAGCACGCCGGTCACGGCCAGTGCATAGGTCGCCTTTTCGAGACCATAGTAGATGGCCGTGATATCCTTGCCCACATAGGCCGTCTGTACGCCATCGTCGAGCCTGATCACCTTGCTCGTCATCATGAGTTTCGATGCACGGCCGCGCTGATTCGGCTTCGTGAAGACCACGACCTCGTCGGCCGGCGATTGCCAGGTCGAAATCTGGTCAAGAATAAAAGGTTCGATGCGGAATGAGGCCCGGGCAAAGTTCACGAGACGTCCATCGTCATCAAAGACGTAGATAAACAGGCGATCGTTGCTGCTCTTATACTCCGGCACATCTTCCGGCAAGGCACCGGGGTGCTGGGCCGCATACTCCTGCACTTCCGCCACGTCGTGGGCCGTATCGAGGAGTTCCCTTGCCTGCTCTGAGGTGATAGCCCACTCCATCGTGCTGCGCACCGCGAAGAGCAGCACAGCGAGGAACAACACCATGATGATGGTGTAGAGCAGCGTGAGACGGCGCCGGCTGCGGCCAAAGATATTCGTCGCCATTTACGCCTGCCCCGCCTCCAGCCGGTAACCCACGCCGCGCACGGTCTTGATGATGCCACTGCCATCACCGAGTTTCTTGCGCAAAATCTTCATATAGGAATCGATATTGTTCGAGCTGACATCCGACTCCAGGCCCCAGATGCGATCAAGAATGATGTCACGTGGCACCACGATGCCGATATTCTGCGCCAGAAGGTCGAAAATCTGGAACTCACGCGGCGAGAGCTGGATAACTTCATCGCCCTTCTTCAGCACCTTCGCCGTGCGGTTGAGCGTGAAGCCGCCCACCTGCACGATGTCCTGCTGAATCTTCTGCGTACTGCGGCGGCCGAGTGCGCGCAGCCGTGCCAGCAGCTCGGCGAACTCGAAGGGCTTCACGAGATAATCATCCGCCCCGGCATCGAGGCCTGTCACACGATCCTCCACGGAGTCACGCGCCGTCAGGATGAGGATGGCCCGCGAGTAACCTTCCTTACGCAGACGGCTGCAGGCATCGACGCCCGACTCCCCCGGCATCATCCAGTCCAGCACGAGGATATCGTAATCCGTGTACATCGCGTACTCGTAAATATCGCTGCCATTCGTAACCCAATCCACCTGAATCTCGTTCTGCTCCAGCATGTATTTAATCAATTTCCCGAGGCGTGCATCATCCTCGGCCAGTAAAACGCGCATAAAATATACCTCCCCAATCTGTTCACGTATATTATACATTTGCTATACTGAAAATCCACTGTATGTGCTATAATAGTATACGCCACGACCTGACCAATCGACCTTACGGCACGGGAGGGGGTGTTACTGTCATGACCTTCCATGAAGCAATGCTTTCCCTGCTCATCAGCATACTAGGCAGCATCCTGGGAACGCTGATACTGCAGATGCTGGGGTTGTAGCAGCAGCAACCATGTGGCACCAGCAAGACGAGCCTGACCAGCTCAAAAGCCCCTATGGTGACCAAACCATAGGGGCTTTTTGTTACTGTCGATGACCTCCATCGATAGTAATATTATATCTCTTTTTTTTTGATATAGCAAGTTAGTTTCTGCCAAACTTGTCCTTGAGGATGACGTCGTGCGAGCCACCCTCAACGATACTCGTCGCAGACACGAGCGTGAGCTTCGCCTTCTCGCGGAACTCCGGCAGCGTGAGCGCGCCGCAATTGCACATCGTGGAGCGAATCTTCGCGAGCGTCGTATGCACGTTATCCTTCAGCGGGCCGGCATACGGTACATAGGAGTCCACGCCCTCCTCGAAGGAAAGCTTGCGGTCGCCGCCGAGATCGTAGCGCTGCCAGTTACGCGCACGGTTCGAGCCCTCGCCCCAGTATTCCTTATAATAGGTACCGTTGACCTTGACCTTATCCGTCGGGCTCTCGTCGAAGCGGGAGAAATAACGGCCGAGCATGAGGAAGTCTGCGCCCATCGCGAGGGCCAGCGTCATGTGGTAGTCATGCACGATACCGCCATCGGAGCAGACCGGGATATAGACGCCCGTCTCTTTATAGTACTCATCGCGTGCCTTGCAGACATCGATGAGTGCCGTGGCCTGGCCACGGCCGATGCCCTTCGTCTCGCGCGTGATGCAGATGGAACCGCCACCGATACCGACCTTGATGAAGTCGGCGCCGGCCTCGGCGAGGAAGCGGAAGCCATCGCCATCGACGACATTGCCTGCGCCGACCTTCGCCTCAGGATAATGCTCATGCACCCACTGCAGCGTGAGGCGCTGCCACTCGGAGAAGCCTTCGGAGGAATCGATACAGAGCACATCGGCACCGGCCTCGAGCAGCTTCGGCACGCGCTCCGCATAATCGCGCGTGTTGATACCCGCGCCCACGATATAGCGCTTGTTGGCATCCGTCAGTTCCAGATCATTTTCTTTATTATCCGTATAGTCCTTGCGGAACACCATGTACTTGAGGTGCTGCTCCTTGTCGACGAGCGGCAGCATGTTCAGTTTGTGTTCCCAAATGAGGTCGTTGGCCATCGGCAGCGTCGTCGTATCGGCATCCGCCGTCACCAGTTTCTCAAACGGCGTCATGAACTCTTTAGCCTTCGTCTCCATCGTCATGCGGGAGATACGGTAGTCACGACTCGTCACGATGCCGACGAGCTTGCCATTGGCTTTGCCGTCCTCGGTGACCGCCATCGTGGAATGGCCCGTCTTGCCGAGCAGCTGCAGGATCTCCCCCAGCGTCGTCTCCGGCGTGATGTTGGAATCACTGCTGACGAAACCGGATTTGTAATGCTTCACGCGGGCAATCATCGCCGCCTCCTGCTCCGGCGTCTGCGAGCCGAAGATAAAGGAGACACCACCTTCCTTGGCGAGAGCAATGGCCATGGTATCGTTGGACACCGCCTGCATGATGGCCGAGGTCATGGGGATGTTCATCGAGAGCGCCGGCTCCTCACCTTTCTTGAACTTCACGAGCGGCGTGCGCAGGGAAACATTCTTAGGAATGCACTTGTCCGAAGAATAGCCGGGTACCAGCAGGTACTCGCCAAAAGTGTGAGATGGTTCCGAGAAATAGAATGCCAACTTAACCCCTTCTTTCTGAAATAATAAGGACTTTGGAAAAAGAAAATGCAAGGACGTACGACCTGTTTCCGACCGTAAATCCTTTGAAATATATTGTTGCAATTCTACTACATCGCCGCGCCGCTGTCAATCCATCCAGGGAAATTTGGTTTACAACTTTACAACTGCACAAAATTTGGCAATACAAAAAGGAGCCCCAGGTACTACCCAGAACTCCCTCGCTATAAAAAACCGTACGGTATGTTATCCACTGGTGGAGACGAGGAGAATCGAACTCCTGTCCGCAGCAAGTGTCACACGAACTTCTCCGAGCGCAGCCTCGTATTTTTATTTAGGCTTGCCACCGCCTACGGGCAGGCTGCAGCGCACCGATCTCGATGAAGTTCCCTGAGAGATCTCCGAGAATTGACCCTCAGGTATCCCGCAATTGACCCCTTATCTCATCCCGCGGGAGAGGACGGGACAGGGGTTAGCCTCAAGCGGCTAAAGCGTAGTCTTCGTTAGCTTTTATATTTAATAAAAGTTTCACCTTACTAACGGGTTGATGACCCCCCGGCTCGCTATTCATGCCCCAGCTTACCACGTCGAGACCATTGCGTCCCCACACTGTACACCAACGAAGCATGTCATGAATATCATTGTATTTCAATAATATCATGCAAATTTCTTGCCGTCAAGCAAAACGTTGCCATTTTTAATATTACGTTTCTCCGACCTCTATTCACCTTACCGGCTTATTTTTTATGCTTGACGCCAATCTGCACCGAGATGTGCTCCGGCAGCTTCTTGGCCTTGTACATGTGCTGGTCGGCGTCGTAGAGCATCTTTTCCACGCGGTTGAAGTCGAATACGGCACCGATGCTCACGCCGATTTTTTCTTTCGGCAGCCTGGGCAGCTGGATGGACTCGATTTTCTGCTGGATATACTGCAGGCGCTTGAGAAAGGCAAGCTGATTCTGCAGCTTCTGGAAGAAGACGAGGAACTCGTCGCCACCATAGCGGATGACGCAGTCCGTATTGCGGGTGTTGCGCTTGATGGTCTGCGCGACCTCCCGCAGCACGACGTCGCCCGCCTCGTGGCCATAGGTATCGTTGAACTTCTTGAAGTGGTTGACATCGAGGAAGGCGATGCCCGTACAGAAAAGGCTCTTTGCTATTTCGTCGTAATAACGGCGGTTGTAGATGCCCGTCAGCGAATCACTGTAAATCTTATCGTTGACCGTGTTCAGCTGGCTCTGCACAAGGTTCCTGCCGAAGACTGAGGTGCGCAGGTCATTCGTCTCGACGATGCACTCCATGGCGCAGATTGTGCCATTCACCTCCACGGGCTCCGTCAGTACGAAATATGCCTTGTCATCGGAAAACTCGATTTTCGTCTGCCGCTCATTCTCGCTGATGGCACGGGCCGAGGCGCAATTCACGCAGCGCGTGCCATTTTTCCAGGCCGCATAGCATGCCGTGCCGGACTTCTCCAGCCCGCCCGCATCGTTGCAGTTCAGGCAGCAGGTCTCGGCCGGACTGACGAGGCGCACGCTATCGAATACCTTGCGCAGCTGCGCCATATACGCCTCAATCTGCTGACGGTTATACGAGCGGATGAAGGCCCCCGCGAAGACAACCTTGTCCGTATAGGCCTCCATCATCCGGCGCCCCGCCGCCGTGTGCAGCTCGCTGAGGTCTCTGGTCTCGGAGTATAGTGCCGAGCCCACCGCGAAATAAATGGTGATGGGTGTCGCCGGATCGATGGCGTGAATCCCGAGCAGCCTTTTGCTCAGCTTGTCGCGCAGGGCGACGAGCTCGCGGGACTCCCGCACAAAGACCAGGAGCTCGAAGAGACCGCCCTGTACCCGCGCGACCTTTGTCCCCGCCGGTGCCGCTTCCTGCAGTGCCGCAGCCACCTGACGCAGCAGCTGCGCATAGCTGTCCGCACCAAAGACATCACGGATACGCTTGAGGTTGCGCAATTGATAACGTATGAGCCCGAAATCATGCCAGGCTCCCTCCTGATAGCCCCCCTCGGCCTGCTGCAAAGCACGCTGGAAGCCCTGCCCATTCAGACAGCCCGTCAGCTTGTCGCGCTCAGCCTGCTGATCATAAGACTGGGAAATCACCGCCGCATTCGTGATATCGACGAAATAGCCGACGAGGCCCACGATCTTGCCCTTGCTGCGAATCGGGGTCTTTGAAGCCATGATTTTCCGCACTTCGCCCTTCACGACGCACTCGCCGATGGCTTCCGTCGTCGTAATGCCCTCGCGCAGTACGCGCTCCTCATCCCGCTTGAAGGGCTCGGGATCCGGATGCCAGCCCATGTCCTCATCCGTCTTGCCGAGGATATCGCGCAACGTAAGGCCATAATAGCGCAGGAAGGCCGGATTGGCCCCTGCGAAGCGCCGCTCCCGATCCTTCCAAAAAATACCGACCTTCTGCTGGTGCGAAAAGGCCTTCCAGATCAGGTTGCTGCGGATATAGTTATCGTCTGGCAGCAGATCCAGAATATCGGTTGGGAAATCCTGTCTTACCGCATGCGCCTGCAGGCGCACTGGCGTCCAGCCCGCCACATTGCGGCTGATGGTGAGCAGGTAACACTTGCCATGCAGACCGCCGGCCACCTCTGTCAGCACGAAACGCTTCCAGATATAGCTGCCATCCTTTTCCAGCACATGGAAAAAGGCGTTCAGCGTGTGTCGCGGCGTGGCGGCGAGACGCGCATCGATTTTCTGTGTGTCGACAAAATCCAGATAAGTCAACAGTTCCGCCGGCTGGAGGTATTTGCCTGCCAATAGTTCATGCGCCTGACGCATCGGCATGCTCTCCACCTGTTCCACATCAAAGGTCATGCCATAGATGTGATGGATCCTGTCAGCTCCCGTGTCGAGCTCCACGATATTGTCATACATTTCGTAAAGCTTATGCACGGAATCCACAAGGCCACGCTCAGAATCGCGGTACGCTTCCAAAGAAAGCGTACGGATATAGAAGGCCTGCTGGCCCTGATACTCCGTAATCATCTCGACGGAGATACGCCCGAACATATCGTGTGTCACGAAGTCATAATAAACCAGTCCGTCATTCGTCCGCGCCTGCTCCGCCAACTGCATCAGACGCTCGTAAAACGGCCGGCAGCGCCCGTCATCGATGGGCTGGCGCTCCTGCCACGGATCTGGCATCATTTGAGCAAGGAAATCCCGGAATTTCCCATTGAGATAGAGAAACGTCTTTTCCTCTTGCGTACTTTTCAGGATAGCCGTAGGCAGCTCGTGGCTCGTATTCTCCTTCCCCACCGGGTTCAGCGAATCGAGCACGCTGACCCGGCTGACCTGACGGCAGAAGATATGCTCGGCCTGCGACTCGAAGCCCAGTTTTTTCAGCACTTTGTTGGCCTCAAGATGCGCGCGCGTATCCGGCTTGGAGAAGTAATAGCCCTGCGCGAAGGAACAGCCGATGCTCTCCAGAAAGTCATACTGCTCCTTCGTCTCGACCCCCTCCGTAAGCGTCAGCATATTCAGATTCTTGGCCATGTTGACGATGCTCTTGATGACCATCGCCGTGCGCTCGTTCTGCTTGCGCAGGAAAAGCATGTCGATCTTGATGCAATCGAAGTTGAAATTCTGCAAGGTATTCAGCGAGGAATAGCCGCTGCCGAAATCATCGAGCCAGACCTCGAAGCCATCGCGATGGAACAAATCGATATGATGCTGGACTTTCTCCACATTGCCCGTGAGTGCCGTCTCCGTCAGCTCGATATGCAGGCACTCGTGCGGCGCATGATATTTTGCCATAATGGCATTGATTTTCTCGTGCAGGTTGGGCAGGTCGAGGTCGTTGCGCGAGAAATTCACGGACACGCGATAGGCGGGCCTGCCACTTTCCTGCGCACTGACGTTGTCATAACATACCTTCGCAAGCACGTAGAGATCCACCTTATATAGGAGCTGCGCCTTCTCCAGCGTCTCGATGAATACCGCTGGCGAAAGGAAGCCGTAGACGGGATCATCCCAGCGGCAGAGGGCCTCATACATGCTGATCTTACCCGTCAGCGTACTAATAATCGGCTGATAATAAACTTTGATCCAGCCCTTGTTGATGGCTTCATCCACATGTGAAATGAGGTAGGTCTCGAGCGTCAGCTGCTTCTCCATCTCCGGATTAAAGCGGCAATACCAATGCTCGAAATCGCCCCGCGTGGTATCGGCGGCCACCTTGGCCCGGTCGAGCGCGATGCTCCCTGAGGACTCCTCCCCCGTCATCGTGTAGATCCCGGCACCAATCGAAACCATACCGAAACTGCGCTGCTGAATCTGACGAGCCACGCGCCGCAAGGCCGTTTCTGCTTTATCATCGGCAACTACCGCCATAAAATGATCGGAAACCAGACGTGTGATCAGATCCGACTCGCAGGCTTCGGTCAACGCTGCAGCCAGACGTTTCAGCAGGTGATCACCTGCCGCATAGCCTCTCTCCCGGTTAAAGGTCTTGAACTTACGGATATTCACGAAAAGCGTCGCCCATTTACCGGGGTGCCTGCCCTCGCGCAGTTCCTTGAAGAACTGGGTAAATGCCTGCTGAAAACCAGCGATATTGCAGACACCCGTGATGGGATCATGGCGGGACTGCCGCCCAAGCATGCGGTTGCGGTTGCGCAGGCGCAACTGCGAGCCCAGAAAGTTGATGCTGAGGCCGATGAGCTGCATGCTGACTTCCAGATAATCGTCTTCCGGTCCATCCAGCACGAGAGTCCCCGCCAGCCGCCCCGAGATCAGCAGCGGCCCCGTCACCATGCGGCTGACGCCACTGCGGCTCAGGAGCTCGGCCGCGATGGGATTTTTCTCATGGTAGGCCTTCATGTCCCGCACCATGTAGCCCCTGCCTGCGTAGAAGGCGTCGAGGAATTCCGGCACGATGCGCGTGGAGAGCTGCTGCAGCTGCGGCGGTTCCGCCTCGATGGTATCCTTTTTCGCGAGAAAACTGCAGTCGAAATTCCCCTCGGGACTCAGCTCAAAGAGATAGATATGCTGCGCATGAAAGAGTCGCAGCGCCTCCTGCAGAAACGTGCGGATGGCCTTCTCCGGGTCATCCTGATTCCCCGCCAGCGTCACCGCATAGTTCAGCCGGTAAATGCATTGCGTGAGCACATTTCCGCTATATTGCTCTTCGACAGAGGGCAGCGGACCACTGGATGCGACCTGAAATTCACCATATGCTAACATAAAGGTTCCCCCTGTACTACATCCCCATTACTGAAAGGAAACATCCATGGCTTTCTCCCCCGGCAGCGGTTTAGCGAAGTAATAGCCCTGAATCTGGTCCAGGCCGAGCTCTCTGGCCAGCTGATACTGCGCCTCCGTCTCGACGCCTTCGGCGACGATCTGCCTGCCCAGATCATGCACGATGGCCGCCAGGTTCGCCAGGAAGGTTACCTTGCCGGGGAGCAGGTACTCATCAATCAGGGACTTATCGAATTTCACGAAATCCACGGGCAGCTGCTTCATTGCCGTGAGCGAGGAATACCCCGTACCGAAATCATCGAGCGCAATATCCATGCCCATGTCATGAACTTCCCGGAAGAACTCTGCACTGCGCTCCTGATCGGCAAAAACACTGCTCTCCGTAATCTCGATCTTGATCCGGTCCGCGGGAATGTCATAGCGCTGCAGCAGCGCTGCGACATACCGCGTATAGGCGTCATCCTTCAGCTGATGTGCCGAGTAATTGATGGAAACGACGGGCAGCTTTTTCCCCGCTTTCCGCCACGCATCCAGCTGCTGGATGACCTTCTCCGTCACGATGCGATCGAGGTCGATAATGAGCCCGCTCTCCTCCGCCAGGGGAATGAACTGGTCCGGGTAGTAACGGTTATCAGGGAAGCGACAGAGTGCCTCGAAGCCATAGACCTCCTTCGTCGCCGTGATGACCTGCGGCTGGTATAGAATCGTGAAATTCTTCTCCCGCACTGCCTTCTTCAGGTCGTTGATGGCCTGCTCACGGCGATCGAGGTCCTGACGGATTTGCTCATCGTAAAGCTGACAGCCGGCGTGACGGCGGTGTTTGCGACCATGATAGATGGCAAGCTCTGCCGATGTCAGCAGGTCGTTGAGTGAATCCTGCGGGCGGCGTGCCGCCACACCCAGCGAGATGCTGATATCGAGCTGCGTCTGCTGCACGGTGTACGGCAGCTGCAGCTGCGCCGCCATCCGCTCCAGCTTCTCCGGCTGTGCCGTGATGTCCTCGCGGAACAACACGAAGAACTCATCGCCGCTGACGCGGGCCGCCCTGGCCCCCGTCAGCGCACGCAGGCGCTCAGCCAGGGCTTTGAGCAATTCGTCACCAAACGGGTAGCCGTACTTCTCATTAACGAACTTGAAATCGTCGATATTCAGCGCGCAGGCGGAATCGTACTCCTCCGCGTCGAGACGAAAGAATCCCTTCGGCGTGATGAGCCCCGTGAGCCGGTCGTAGTACAACTGGTGCATCAAGGCCTGCCTGCTCGCCTGCAGCTGGAGCGACGTATGCCGCATATCGCTCACGGTGATGACCAACACGAGGATAATACAGATAAATGCCAGCGCGATGAGTACCACAGGGAAAAGAATCGCCTTGTATTTCAGCCAGAATGGCACCTGCTCATTGAGCAGCGTCGAATTTTCCGGCAAATCCCGCAACGTCAGGCCGAACTTCTGCATCTGCCGCGCGTCGAATACATAATGCGTCGCCGTCTGATGCACGAGCGGCGTGTCGCTAACCGATGCTCCCTGCATCAACTGCAGGGCCATCGTGGCAGCTTCCTGACCGAACTGCTCGAAATCGAGGAAACCACTGCAGAGCGCACCGCTGCCTACGCCACCCGTGGAGACGCGGAAGATGGGGCGTGACGCATACTGGTCGAGCAGGCGGCACGCATCGTCAATGGTGTAGCTATGGCCGTCCTTGTCCTCGAAAGCGTCCAGCTCGAAGAGCAGCGTATGCTCGTCCAACGCTTCCAGCCGCTCGATAAGCTCCGCCTGCGTCAGCTCCGACGTATTGATAACCACGAAGTCGTAGCCCATGAACTGCGGCATAATCTGCTGCAGATGCGCAAGGTCCCCCTGCCCTGTCGCCGTATTATCCACGAAACAGACAAACGTATGGCAGGTCGGGAAAAGCTTCACCGCTGTGGCAAAAATATCGGCAAAATTGCTCTCCTCGGGAATACCTGTCGCCCAGCCAGACTTATGCACCTGCTCCGCATATTCGAGATCATTGATGCCGAGGAAGACGACCGGCAGACCGTGAAACAGCTCCAAACGATGATGCTCGGCAAAATGCAGTGCAGCGTCGTCACCCACGATCAGCGCGTCATAGGACGTATGCGCCAGCTTGCCCGCCAGCATGTCCCGGAAGCGCTCAACGCTTGCCGGATCAGAATGGTTCTTCATGTCCATATACTCGGTATCGAAGCTGACGCCCGTCCCCTTTAATCCCTTGTCAATGCCCTGCCATTGCAGCGGCACGGAAAAATGCGTCTGCGAATAAGACGACAAGAACAGCACGCGGCCATGCTGCTTTTCCTGCAGGGACTGACCGGCCACATCCTCGATATGGGAAGTCGCCGTCTGGTACTGCACAACCAGCATATAAAAGCCGAAGATGAAAAGCCCGGCGGCAATCAGGCAGAGCAGGATACGCATAAAAAAGGATACCCTTTTTTTCATATATGCCATACTAATCCCCCTCTCCATAGGAATCGATAGCTATTGTTCCATTGCTTGTACTCTGACTACTTCGCCGTCCGTCCCCTCAATCCCTGCCCAAAGTACCAGAAACTCAGAAATACAAAAAACTGACTTCCAAAAATGGAAGTCAGTCCCCATAATTATACTTACTGCTTGGGTGAAACAGCCTTTTGCTTGTCGTTCTCGCGGCTATGTCGATAGCCATAAAGGAAATAAATGGCGAGGCCCAGCGCACTCCAAACCCAGAAGCGCAGCCACGTCATGGACGACAAATGGTACATGATGTAACCGCAGCTCAGTACGGACAAAAACGCGATGAGGTTGATGGCCGGGCAACGGAACGGGCGATGCGCCTCCGGATATTTCCGACGCATCACGGCCGCGCCAATGGAGGCCACGATGAAGGCGAACAGCGTGCCCACGGAGCACATCTCCGCCAGCACGTTGATGGGCGTGAAGCCGGAGCAGAACGCCACGACGAAGCCCACAGCCAGCGTCACGCGGTACGGTGCCGCATGACGCTTTGAGAGTACACAGACACTCTGAGGGATGAGGCCGTCGCGGCTCATGGCGAAGAACGCGCGCGTCTGAGCGTAGATCATGTTCAGCAGCACGGTCGTGAGACCTGCGATAGCGCCCGTACCCACGATGGCCGAGCCGAGACGATAGCCGAGCTCACGCAACGTGTATGCTACCGGCTCCGCATTATCGAGCTCCGTATAGGGGATGTTGCCCGTCATCACGGCCGTCACCGCCACGTACAGGAGCGTGCAGATGACGAGTGAGCCGATGATGCCGATCGGCATATCGCGCTCCGGTTTCTTCGTCTCCTCCGCCGCCGTCGAGATGGCATCGAAGCCGAGATAGCCAAAGATGATCACGGCCGCGCCCGCGGAGACGCCCGCCCAGCCAAAAGGCATGAACGGCTCGAAATTCGTCACGTCGACGCTCGGTGCCGCGAGGAACAGGAAAATGAAGATGGCCGACAACTTCACGATGACGAGGATGCGGTTCACGCGGGTGCTCTCCCGCACCCCGAGCAGCAGCAGCCCCGTCAAAAGCAAAGTGATCAACACGGCTGGCAGATTCATGAGACCGCCATCCGCTGGCACCTTCGTGAGCATGTCCGGCAAGGCGAAGCCCGCCGACTTCAGCACGCCGGTCACGTAGGCTGACCAGCCGCCCGCCACGGCCGACGCGCCCACCGTATACTCCAGCACGAGGTTCCACCCTACGAGCCAGGCCATGACCTCGCCCAGCGAAGCATAGGCGTAGGCGTACGAGCTGCCCGCCACCGGCATCGTCGAAGCGAGCTCCGAATACAGCAGCGCCACGAAGCCGCAGGCGATACTCGCGAGCACGAACGACAGCATGAGCGCCGGCCCCGCATACTTCGCCGCCGCCACGCCCGGCAGCACGAAGATACCCGTACCGACGATGATGCCCACACCGAGGAACACTACATCCAGTGCCCCCAATGCCTTGTTAAAATGTGTTTTGGTTGCATCGGCGAGGTGCTCGTCGATGCTCTTGGTGCGAAAGATATGCACGCAAATCCACTCCCAACTGGTATAAAATAATCGTCCAGTCAAGCCTCCACTTAACAAGTTACAAACGATGTTTCCATTATACCATCTCAGGATACCTTTTGGAAGTATACATATATGCTTATGATTTGCACTTACCTTGCCTGGGCTGCCGCGCGCATGGCAGCCACGCGGTCGAGGATGGACTGGGAGAAAGCAGCCATGGCGGCTTTGTCCTTCTTATCGCCCATGTAGTACATCGGCTCACCGTAGATCACGCGCAGCTTCGGCAGGAAACCGCCGTTGGCGAAAATCTTCTCCGTGCCGAGAATGGCCACGGGGATGACGGGCGCACCCGAGAGTGCGGCCAGCAGGCCAACGCCGGCCTGCGCCTTGCGCATGTGACCGTTCTTCGCGCGGTGGCCTTCCGGGAAGAGCGCAATCATCTGCTCCGCGCGCAGGGCCTGCTGCGCCGCGCGGATGGCACCGCGGTCACCCGTGCCGCGCTTGATGGGGATGGTCTTCGTCTCGCGCAGGCCCCAGCCGATCACGGGCACGTGGAAGAGTTCTTCCTTGCAGATATAGCTGATGCGCCGCGGCAGGTGGCAGCCGATGAGCGGGGGATCCGCATTGCTCATGTGGTTGGCAGCGAGGATGACCCGCCCCGTCTGCGGGATGTGCTCCATGCCGGAGAATTCCGCGCGGAACAATACGCTGAAAAGCAGGTTGAAGGACCAGCGCAGGAAATCATAAACCCACATATCAGTGCCTCCTGCAGATATCGAGAATCCGCCGAACGACCTGCTCGATCGTGAGCCCCGTCGTATCCAGCAGCGTCGCGTCGTCCACCTTGACGAGCGGCGAAATCTCACGCTCCATATCGGCCTTGTCGCGCGCCTCGATATCCTGCTGGAGCTCTTTCAGTGTCATGTCATAGCCCTTGGCCTTGAGCTCCGTCCAGCGGCGGCGCGCCCGCGCCTCCACCGAAGCCGTGAGGTAGATTTTCACGTCGGCATTCGGCAGCACGTGCGAGGCGATATCACGGCCGTCGAGAATCACGCCGCCGCGCTCCGCCATCTTGCGCTGCAGCGCGACCATCTTCTCGCGCACGGGCGCCAGCGCCGCGACCTGCGAGACGATGTGACTGACCTCCGGCGTACGGATGGCCGTACTGACGTCCTCGCCGTTGACGAGCACCGTCGTCTTGCCGTCGGCATACTGCAAGTCCACATCGATATCCGGCACGACGGAATTGATGAGTTCGTCCGTCACCGGCTGGTGCTGCTGGAGCGTCAGCCAGGCCACGGAGCGGTACATAGCGCCCGTGTCGATATAGGTGTAGCCGAGCTCTTTCGCTGCAAGCTGCGCCACCGTGCTCTTGCCCGCCCCTGCGGGGCCGTCGATTGCCACTACTAACTGCTTTGCCAAGGGAAATTCCTCCTAAAAATATTCCTTAAGCGGTCTCATGCGGCCGCCGTATAACCTGTTGCTTATTTCAGCAGACGCTCCAGCGTCGGGTAGAAGGCAGGATAGGAAATATCCACGCAATCCGCATCCTGTATCGTAAGTCCATGCGCCGCTGCGCCCAGAATGGCGAAGCTCATCGCCATGCGGTGATCGAGCCTGGAGGGCAGGCTGACGCCTGCGGCAAACTGACGCCCACCGCCAATGGTGAAGTCATCGCCCGCCACCTGCATCGCGCCCGGTACCGCAAGGGAAAAGGCGTCCTGCAGGCCTTGCAGGCGGTCGCTCTCCTTGACGCGCAGCTCGTGCGCGCCGAGCACCTGCGTCTCGCCCTCAGCGAAGAGCGCGGCCACCGCGATGACCGGCAGCTCGTCGATGAGGCGCGGCATCATCTCGTGTGAAATCGTTGTGCCGTGCAACTGCGTTGCGCGCACACGGATGTCCGCCGCGGGCTCGCCGCCGCTCTCGCGCTCATTTTCCAGGGTAAGGTCGGCCCCCATCGCCTGCAGCACATCGATGATACCCGTGCGCGTGGGATTGAGGCCCACGTTGCGCAGCAGCAGCTCGCTACCCGGGATGATAGAGCCCGCAACCAGCCAGTAGGCTGCCGAACTGATATCGCCCGGCACCGCAATGCTCGCCGGTGCCGTGAACTTCTCCACGGGATTGATTGTCACGGCCTTGCCCTCGCGCTGCGTCTCCACGCCGAAAGCCGCCAGCATGCGCTCCGTATGATCGCGCGAAATAGCGGGCTCCACCACCGTCGTCGGCCCGTCCGCGTACATGCCCGCGAGCAGCAGCGCCGATTTCACCTGCGCACTGGCCACGGGGCTCTCATAGGTGATGCCGTGCAGGCCGCCACGGGCCGGTACGACGGTCAACGGCAGCTTCGTGTTGCCTTCGCGGCCGTAAATCGTCGCCCCCATCCGGGAAAGCGGCTGCACCACACGCCCCATGGGCCGCTGGTGCAGCGAGGCGTCGCCCGTAAAGGTCGTGAGGAAGGGCTGAGCCGCCATGAGGCCGAGCATCAGCCGGAGCGTCGTGCCCGAGTTGCCCGCATCGAGGATGTGCGGTGGCTCCTGCAGACCATGCAGGCCGTTGCCCCTGACCGTCAGGCGCGTCTTGCTCTCGTCCGCGAACTGCACGTCCACGCCCATGGCCTGAAAGCAGGCCGCCGTCGAGAGGCAATCCTGTCCCGGCAGGAAGTTGCTGATTTCCACGGGCGTATCCGCCAGCGCCGAGAACATGATGCTACGGTGTGAAATGGATTTATCACCCGGGATATCGATACTGCCATGCAGGCCATGCACGGCCTGTGGTATGAATCTGTCGCTCATAAGAATCCTCCTCTGCCTCTCCTGTTATATTCAATCGTTCCAGACGCTCCACTGCCCTGCGGCCGCGCCCATGGAGAAGGCCGCCTGCAAGTTATAGCCGCCCGTAAAGCCATCGACGTCCGTGACCTCGCCTGCGAAGTAAAGACCAGGAACGAGCTTCGACTCCATGGTTTTCGGGTTAATTTCCTTTACGTCGACGCCGCCCGCCGTGACGATGGCCTCGGCGATGGGCCGCGTGCCGCTGACCGTCAGCGTGAGGTGCTGCATGACCCCGGCGAGCTGGTGGCGCTCCGCCGCCTTCAGCTGGTTCACGGGATGTTCCGACGTGAGGAAGGCATTGTCGATGACGATGGGGATGAGCTTATGCGGCAGCAGATCCACCATCGCGTTGCCGAGCTGCTTGCGCTGGTATTTCTCGAAATCCCGCTGCAGGCGGGCATCGAGCTGCTCGGGCGTCAGTGCCGGCTTGAGGTTGATTTCGAGTTCCAGCAAATGGCCTTTTTCCTGCAAAAGCCCCGACACCGTGCGGCTCACGGAGAGAATCAGCGGCCCCGTCACGCCGAAATGCGTGAACATCATCTCGCCGAAGAGCTCCTGCTGCGCCGCACCATCCACGAGCAGCGTGAGGCGCACGTTGCGCAGGGAAAGTCCCTGCACGTCTTTCACCCAGTCCTCCTCCGTCGTGAGCGGCACGAGGGCGGGGCGCGGCGTCACGATGGTGTGTCCGAGCGCCGCCGCCATGCGATAGCCGTCCCCCGTCGAACCCGTAGCCGGATACGAGGCGCCCCCCACGGCGAGGATGACGGCATCTCCTTTGAGAATCGCGCCAGACACCGTGCGCACGCCAGCTGCACGGCCCTCAGCGGTCAGGATATCCCGCACGGGCATATCACAGCAGATATGCACCCCCAGCTCATGCAGGCGGTGCACCATCGCATCCACGCAATCCTGGGCCTTGTCGCTCTGAGGGAAGACGCGCTGCCCGCGCTCCACCTTCACCGGCACGCCGTTGTCCGTGAAGAACTGCATGACGTCCTGATTGTCAAAGGCGCGCATACAGCTGTTGAGGAAGCGGCCGTTGCCCTCAATGTTACGGATGATCTCCGGCACATCCGCCGCATTGGTGATGTTGCAGCGTCCCTTGCCCGTGATGCGCATCTTGCGGCCGGGCAGTTTCATCTTTTCCAGCAGCGTAACCCCGGCGCCGTTCTCCGCCGCCTTGATGGCGGCCATCATGCCACCGGGGCCTGCGCCCACGACCAGAATCTTCTTCATTCCTTATCTCCCTGCCTGACGATGCCCGCCAGCTGATAAAGCCTGTCCACTTCCTTTGGCGTCAGCGGGCGATGCTGTCCCACTGCCACGTCCTTCAGGCTGAGAAAGGCAAAGCGCACGCGCTTCAGCTTGCGCACATCGCAGCCGATAGCTGAAAACATGCGCCGTACCTGCCGGTTACGTCCCTCGTGAATTGTGACTTCCACCTTGCTCAGCCCGCCACGCGAGCCTAACAGCCGTGCTTTTGCCGGTGCCGTCATCCCATCTTCCAGCTGCAGGCCCCGCCTCAGCTGCTCAAGGCTTTGCTCCGTCACCTGTCCCGCCACCTGCGCGACATAGGTCTTGCTGACCTCGTAGCGCGGGTGCAGCAGGCCGTTCATCAGCGTGCCATCATTGGTAATCAGAAGTAGTCCGGAGGTATCGCCATCAAGCCGGCCCACGGGGTAAATACGTTCCCGCACCTCCGGCAGCAGGTCAAGAACCGTGCGGCGGCCCCGCTCATCGCGCGCCGTCGAGATATAACCGGTGGGTTTATGCAGCAGGTAGTAGACGTGCCGCTCCGCGCGCGGCAGCGGCTTGCCATCCACAGCGATGCGTTGCGCCGCCGGGTCTGCTTTCTCACCGAGTACAGCTGCACGGCCATCTACCGTCACGCGGCCCGCCGCAATGAGCTGCTCCGCCGCACGGCGCGAGGCGATGCCCGCCTGACTGATGATTTTCTGCAGCCGCTCCTGCATGGCAACCCTCCCTTTCAGACTATATTATCTTCCGTGCAACCCCAGCAGCTGGCAGGCATACTGATACACCGTGCGGAAGAAGGATTTCTGCTCCACACTCTCACCTGCCAGCAGGTCGACGCGGCGGCATTCATGTCCCTCATAGCGCACGATGAGCTCACCGACCTTGTCACCGGCCTTAACCGGTGCCTCGAGTGTGTGCGGCAGCTCGTACACCTTCTCATACTCACTGCCCGTGCCCTGCTTATCCTGGGACAGCACCACGGACTCCGCGGCCACGACGGGGATTTCTTTCTGCTTGCCCGAGAGTACGGGCAGCTTTTTCACCGTCTCGCCCTGTTTCACGAGCTCATGGCTGTCGACCTGCGCGAAGCCATAGTCCAGCAGCGCGATGGAATCGTTCCACATGTAGACCGAATCCAGCACGACGGTCACGAGCTGGATGCCGTCGTTCTTTGCGCCGGAAACGAGGCAGCGCCCTGCGGCCTCGGTATAGCCTGTCTTGACGCCATTGCCGCCACGATAGAGCCAGAGCATCTGGTTCTCGCTGCGCAGCTGGTGCGTCTCATCCTTGACCCAGGGGAAAGTGGCCTCTTTCGTGCTGACCATTTCCTCGAAATGCGGCACTTCGCGGTAGCCGTAGGAGGCGATGAGCGCGAGGTCATAGGCCGTCGTATAGTGGTTATCGTCCGGCAGGCCGCTGGAATTGACAAAGGATGTATCCTCCGCCCCGATTTCATGGGCTTTTTCCGTCATCATCTGTGCGAAAGCCTCGACAGAACCGGCCACATGCTCGGCCACGGCCACCGTGGCATCGTTGCCCGAGCGCATGATCATGCCCTTGAGCAGCTCGCCCATGGGCACCTGATCGCCGGCCTCCAGCCAGAGTGTCGACCCCTCTGTTCCCGCCGCGTGGCTGCTCACCGTCACCATCTCGTCGAGCTGGCAATGCTCCAGCGCAATGATCAGCGTCATGATCTTCGTCGTGCTGGCGGGGAAACGGCGTGCCCGCATGTCGCGGTCATAGAGCACCCGGCCCGTCTGCGCGTCCATGACCACCGCCGAGCGGGCCGTTAGGTTCTGCAGCGGATCATCCGCCGAGACCGTGAGCCCCGGGATGTCCGGACGTGCCTTCTGCTCAATCTTGAAGAGCGCGCCCGTCGTCCCGGACGCCTCCGTATCACTTTCGTTGCTCCGTGGAACGGCCCAGACTGTCGGGGCTGTCGTACCGGCCAGCAGCATGGCGGCCAGCAGGCTGCAAAGAGCCTTACTTCGCATGGAATAATTCAAGGGATAATACTCCTTCATCATGTTTTAGCGGGTGCCTCTCCCGGCTGCCCGCAGTCTTCTCTCTATTTTATCATTCGATACCCGCCTTGGCAATGGCAGCCGCGCCACAGGTCACTCAGCGCAGCTTGACGGCCTCCTTGCCCACGAGCGTCTGCAGTGCCTGCACCGTTACATCGTCGGTAGCGAGACGCAGCTCATCCGGCAGCGGCTGCCACTGGCGGCCGAAGCGCAGGTGCACCATGGACCGGCCGGGATGCGCGGCAAAGAGCTCCCGCAGTTGCTGCTGCAGCTCCACTGTATTTTGCTCTGCTTTGAGCAAAAGATAATACTCCGGCTCATAGGTGTCCAGCGGCCAGATTTTATCAGCCAGCACCTTGACGCCATCATCCTGAAAGTCCGCACGCCCCTGCAGCACCACAGCCGTGTCCGGAACGAGCAGATTCACATATTGGTAGAACGTGCGGGGAAATACCGTCACCTCGATACTGTCCGTGAAATCCTCCAGCGTGAGGAAGCACATGGTATCGCCCTTCTTCGTCGTGATGCGCTTCGCCTCGCGGATCATGCCACCGATGCGCACAAGCTGCTTGTCCTTCACGCCACCAGAAAGAATGATGCTCAGGAGCGGCAGATGTTTCAGTTTGTCCTCGTAACGGTCCAGCGGATGGCCCGTGATGTAAAAGCCCGTGTTCTCCTTTTCCCAGGCCAGGCGTTCCTCATCCGGTGCCTCGGGAATATCCGGCAGCACCAGATGCACAGCCTCCTGCAGAGCCTCCTCGCTGAAGAGTCCCAGCTGTCCACTTTGGTTATCCTTCTGTGCCTGCTGAGCCTCGGCCACAGCCTGATCGAGCACGGCCAGCAGCTGCGTGCGCCGCGCCCCTGTACTGTCGAAAGCCCCGCACTTGATGAGGCTCTCGATGACGCGTTTGTTGATCACGCGCATATCGACGCGCGAGCAGAAGTCCAGCAAATCCTTGAAAGGGCCGCCTTCCCTGCGCACGCGCACGACATCCGCCAGCGCGTTCTCGCCCACGTTGCGCACGGCCGCGAGCCCGAAGCGGATGGCCTCGCCATCGACGGTGAAATGTGCATCGCTGGCGTTGATATCGGGCGGCAGGATGCGGATGTTCATACGGCGGCAGAGCTCGATGTAGTGCGGCACCTTCTGCGTATCCATGACGCTCGTGAGCATAGCCGCCATGAACTCGGAGGGATAGTGCGCCTTGAGATAGGCCGTCTGCCAGGCCACCAGCGCGTAGGCCGCGCTGTGCGACTTGTTGAAGCCGTAGTTCGCGAAATGCGTGAGCAGGTCGAAAATCGTCGTGGCCAGTCCCGCAGGGATATGATTGGCCTGGCAGCCGTCGAGGAAGTTCTGCTTTTGTCCCATCAGGATTTCAGCCTTTTTCTTGCCCATGGCGCGGCGCAGCAGATCAGCCTGCCCGAGGCTGAAGCCCGCGAGCACCTGCACGACCTGCATGACCTGCTCCTGGTAGAGCACGACGCCGAAGGTCTCCTTGAGGATGGGCTCAAGCGACGGATGCAGATACTCCACCTTTTTCGTACCGCGGCGGCCCGCGATGAAGTCATCCACCATGCCCGAGCCCAGCGGTCCCGGACGGTAGAGCGCGACGGTCGGGATGAGGTCGGCGAAGCAGGTCGGCGCGATGTCCTTGACGAGGTTCGTCATGCCGCCCGACTCCATCTGGAACACCGCGCCCGTGCGTCCCTCGCAGAGCATCTTGCTCGTGAGCTCGTCTGAAAGCGGGATGCGGCGGATATCTACCTTTTCTCCGCGCGCTTTCTCAATATTTGCGAGGCAATCGCTGATAACCGTCAGCGTGCGCAAGCCGAGGAAATCCATCTTCAGCAGGCCGAGCTCCTCGACATGGTCCTTGTCGTACTCCGTGATGAGCGTGCCGTCATCCATGGTCACGGGCACGTAGTCCGTGAGTGGATGGCGCGCGATCACGACGCCCGCCGCATGGGTGGAAGTATTGCGCGGCAGGCCCTCGACCTTGCGCGCGAGGTCGAGGATGCGGCGCACATCCGCATCCTCCTCGTAGCGCTGCCGCAGGTCCTGCGTGCTCTTGAGCGCACCATCAATCGTGATGTGCAGCTCATTCGGGATGAGCTTCGCGATATCCGCGACCTGCGCATAGGGCAGGTTCAGCACGCGGCCCACATCACGGATGGCGCCCTTCGCCGCCATGGTGCCGAAGGTCACGATCTGTGCCACATGGTCGGCGCCGTAGCGCCTTTTCACGTACTCAATGACCTCGCCGCGGCGGATATAGTCAAAGTCCACATCGATATCCGGCATGGTCACGCGCTCCGGATTGAGGAAGCGCTCGAAGAGCAGGTCGTACTTCAGCGGATCGATGTTCGTGATGCCGAGAATATAGGAGACGATGGAGCCTGCCGCCGAACCGCGCCCCGGCCCCACGCCGATGCCCACCTTGCGGCAGTAATTGATGTAGTCCCAGACGATGAGGAAATAGCTGTCGTAGCCCATGCGGTGGATGATGCCGAGCTCATAGTCGAGGCGCTCCTTGATTTCATCCGTAACGACAGGATAGCAACTGCCTATATTCTGCTCGCAGAGCGCCCGCAGGTATGCCTGATCGTCCGCATAAGGCTCCGGAATCGGATAATACGGCAGCTGAGTATGGCCGAATTCGAAATCAACCTGGCAGCGATCGGCGATGCGCTGCGTATTCTCAATGGCCCCTGGATATTCCTCTTCAGGGAAGAGCTCCGCCATCATCGCGGGCGGCTTCAGGTAATAGTCGTCGCTGTTGAAGCGCATGCGCTCAGGGTCGTCGAGCGTGCGCCCCGTCTGCAGGCAGAGCAGGATATCGTGGAACTCGCTATCCTCGCGATGCACGTAGTGCAGGTCATTCGTCGCCACGAGGCCGAGGTCGTATTTTTTTGCCAGTTGCACGAGGCCGGCATTCGATTTTTGCTCTTCGGGCAGGCCGTGTCGCTGCACTTCGAGGAAGAAATTCTCCTTGCCGAAAATATCGATATATTCCTCCACGAGCTGTTCCGCCTTTTTTACGTTGCCCTGAATCAGGGCCTGCGGGATCTCGCCCGCGATGCAGGCGGAAAGGCAGATGATGCCCTCGTGGTACTTGCGCAGCAGTTCCTTATCCACGCGCGGCTTGTAGTACATACCCTCGATATTCGCGAGGGACACGAGCTTCACGAGGTTGCGGTAGCCCGTCTGGTTCTCGGCCAGCAGGATGAGATGGTAGTAGCGCACCCCGTTGACCTCTTCGCGCTGCTGCCGCGGGCCGGGCGCGAGATAAACCTCGCAGCCGATGACCGGCCGGATGCCTTCCTTCTTGCATGCCTTGTAGAAGTCGATCACGCCGTACATCGCGCCGTGGTCCGTGATCGCGAGGGCGTTCATGCCCAGTTCTTTCGCCGTATGTACGAGGTCGCCGATGCGGCTGGCGCCATCGAGCAGGCTGAACTCTGTATGCACATGCAGATGCACGAAGGGAATCTCCGCCTGCTTTGCTGCCATATTTTCTGCCATTTGACGTACCTCCTGCTTAAGGTAATCAGCTTTTCCTTAAAACCATAACCATTTTATTATGCTGGTCGCACCTTCAGATTTCCTTAGAACCGCGCCAAAAAGAAGATTCCGCCCAGCTTGCTTGACAACTTTGCTACAATATGAGAGTAGCTTTCGCGCATAGTAAAACCGAAGCAAAGGAGAAACAAGATGAAAAAAATTCTGGCCGTCATCCTCGCGCTGATGCTCACACTGGCTCTCTGCGGCTGCGGCAGCCAAAAGACCGCATCGGTGGGCAAAGATGGCAAAGTCCATATCGTCACCTCGTTCTATCCCATGTATATCGACGTCATCAACATCACCAAGGGCGTCGATGGCGTGGAAGTCACGAACCTCACCGAGCCGCAGACCGGCTGCCTGCACGATTACCAGCTCACGACGGAGAATATGAAGACGCTGGAAAAAGCCGACATCTTCGTCGTCAACGGCGCGGGCATGGAGCTCTTTCTCGAGAAAGCGGCCAACGCCCAGCCGAATCTGAAAATCATCGATGCCTCCAAGAGCGAGGACATCACGCTGCTCAAGGACCATGGCGAAGGCAACCCGCACCTCTGGCTCAGCGTCACCTATGCCATTGAGCAGGTCAAGGCCATCAACCGCCAGCTCTGCGATCTCGACCCTGCCCATGCCGACGCTTATAAAAAGAATACGCTCGACTACATCAATAAGCTCACCGAGCTGCGCAGTGAAATGCACGCCGGACTCGATGACCTGCCGCACAAAGATATCGTAACCTTCCACGAGGCCTTCCCCTATCTCGCCAAGGAATTTGACCTGCGCATCGTCAGCGTCATCGAGCGTGAGCCGGGCACCGAGCCCACGCCGGAGGAGCTCGAGCAGACCATCGACCAGGTAAAAGCCCTGCCTGTCAAGGTGCTCTTCACCGAGCCGCAGTACTCCCCAGCCGCCGCTGAAACCATCGCCCGCGAAACCGGCGCAAAGATCTACACGCTCGACCCGATCGTGACCGGCGAGTCCACACCGGACGCCTCCGATGACTATATCAATAAGATGAAGCAGAATATGGCGACGCTGAAGCAGGCCCTGCAGTAAAAAGCTCGCCCAGCTTAACGACATATGTTCATAAAAAATCCGTGCCACATCGCTGCGCACGGATTTTTGCTGTCTATTCTTCTCTGATGCAGCGCTCGTACAGCGCCTTCGTCTCCTCAGGCCGCAACGCCGCGAGGCTGTTCTCCCGCGCGATACGCCCGAGCGTGCCCTCCATGAAGGCCTGCATGTGCTCGGTCATGGCCACGCCGCGCCGCCTCTTCGTCTGCCACCATTCATACTCTTTCTGATAGGTGAAAGCACTGCGCATATAAGCATGCCCCGCGCCGAGGCAGTCGCAGACCATCTCCACGGCAAAGGGGTAGAGCATATCGATGGGATGTACGCCGCGGTCGAAGTCATCGTGCCACGCTTCATAATGGTGCAGGTTGCGCCCGTGATGATGAATCCAGGCCATAGAGAAGCCATCATTGAGCAACTTGCAGACGAGAATCGGCGAATAGCGGCCGTTGTAATAATGCACGCTCTCCCAGAACTCAAAGCGCGAGAACTTCGAGAGGTCGTGGCAGAGGCCCTGCCAGGGAATCCCCGCCACCAGGCAGTAGCGGAAGACCCAGAACTTATGCCGCAGAATCGTCAGTGTATGCCCGACCAGCCGCCGCGGGAAACTCAGTGCGTGGTTCCGCCGCACCGCATCCTCCGCCAGGGCTTTGAGATCAGCCCGATCCTTTGCCGTCAGTTTCCGCTTATCCTGCCACTTCTGCGTCATACGTCCACCCCTCTGTGTATCGAGATTGCATATCCCCATTATAACATGGGTGTCCAACGAACTTCCAATTTATCCACGCTACAATATAGACAGACAAATAGGTTTATGTTGATTTTGAGGTGAATACCATGAAAATTTTTCTGCATAGCAGAAACATCCTGCGCGGCGGCCTGTGCCTCGCGCTGCTGGGTGGTTTTGTTCTGACAATGCCCTTGCCGCAGGCAGAAGCACGGCTCGGCACGGGTATTTCGGCACCATCATCATTGGCAACGGCACATGGTATCACGATGACTAAATGCCCTGCCAGCTGCATTAGTTCTGCGACAGAGTTGGCTAACCACTGCGTAGCAACAAAAGAAATTCACAAAATGCCCTAATTTACTCTATGGACATTTTGTTGGCAAAGTAGGAAAATGTATAGATAGGAATAACGACAGGGAACAAACGGAGGATTCAGCATGTTGAAAATCGCAATCTATGGCAAGGGCGGTATCGGCAAATCGACCATGACCAGCAATCTCGCGGCGGCGTTTGCCCACCTTGGGCAGCGCGTCATCCAGATTGGCTGCGATCCGAAAGCCGACTCCACCATCAACCTGCTGGGAGGCAAGCCTCTGCTGCCCGTCATGGAATACATCCGTAAATACGACCATGAACCGGAAAAGCTCGAAGAAATCGCCAAAACCGGCTTCGGCGGCGTGCTCTGCATCGAGACGGGTGGCCCGACGCCGGGCCTCGGCTGCGCAGGACGCGGCATCATCGCGACCTTCGGCCTGCTGGAAGACCTCGAACTCTTTGAAAAATTCCAGCCCGACGTCGTGCTCTACGACGTGCTCGGCGACGTCGTCTGCGGCGGCTTCGCGGCGCCCATCCGTCAGGGCTACGCCGAGGATGTCATCATCGTGACCTCGGGCGAGAAGATGGCGCTCTACGCTGCGAACAATATCGCGACCGCCGTCGAAAACTTTCAGGACCGCGGCTACGCCAAAGTGCGCGGCCTCATCCTCAATCACCGCAACGTGCCGCAGGAAACGGAAAAAGTGCGGGCCTTTGCCACGCAGCACGGTATCCCCATCCTCGCTGAAATCCCGCGCAGCGATGACATCAACAATTACGAAGAACAGGGCAAGACCGTCATCGAAGGCAACCCGGAACTGCCCATCAGCCAGGCCTTCCTGGCCCTTGCACGCAAACTGCTGGCCGGACACGATAAATCAGCTGCGACGAACTAAAAACCGAGATTGCCAGGCAGCGGCGATACTGTCAGCCTGCCTCCCTATCACTATCACAGCAGAGTGGCAAAGATGGTCAAAGGAGTTATGCAACCATGTCTGAGAAACCGTTTTATATGACTACGGCGGAACTGGCCGCACAGTTCCCCGACAACGTACCGCAGGAATTTCAGCTCGACGCCCACCTCATCTGGAACTCCCCCGCCGCCCTCGATTTCAATTCGCCGGGTGCGCAGGGTTTCGGCGTCAAACGGGCGGGGCTCTCCATCCCCGGTTCCATCATGCTGCTCATCTCGCCGGGCTGCTGCGGCCGCAACACCGCCGCCCTGCGCGGTCCCGGCCACTACGGCGAGCGCTTTGCCTTCTACGAGCTGCAGGACAACGACATCGTCACGGGCCGCCATCTGCGCCGCATTCCTGAAGCCGTAGAAGCTTTTGTTGCCAGCCGCAAAGAAAAGCCGAGTGTCGTCATGCTCTGCCTCACCTGCGTCGACGCCCTGCTCGGCACGGACATGGAGCGTATCTGCCGCCAGGCCGAGAAGAAATGCGGCCTGCCCGTACGCCCCTGCTATATGTACGCGCTCACGCGCGACGGCAGCCACCCGCCGATGGTCGCCGTGCGCGAAGCCATCTACAGCCTGCTCGAGCCTAAGGCTAAAGACCCGCAGGCCTGCAACCTGCTCGGCTATTTCGCACCCATCGCCCCAAAAAGTGAACTCCCCTCCCTGCTGCAAGGCTGGGGTGTGCGCCGTATCCGCCAGCTCGCGACCTGTGAAAGCTACGACGCATATCAGCAAATGGCCACAGCCAATTTCAACCTCGTGCTCGACAGCGAAGCCCGCGATGCCGCCCGGCAAATGGAAAAGCGCCTGCAAATCCCAAGCATCGAGCTGCGCCGCACCTACCAACCCGATCGCATCGCCCACCAATACCGCGCCCTCGCGCAGATTCTTGGCATTACATCCAAGCGCCACATACCGTGGATGCCCGCCATCATGCAGGACATCCACGCCTTTCGCGAGCAGCACGGCGAGCTCCACTTCGCCATTGGCAGCCGCCTCAACGCGAATCCCTTCGACCTCGCCCTCGCCTTCGTGCGCGGCGGCCTCACGGTCGAAGAGATCTTTGCCAACCCGCACCGTGACGACGCCTACTACATCCGCCAGCTGGGCCAGCTCAGTCCCGCAACGCGCATCTACACGAACCTCAGCCCCACGATGGTCAACTACGAGGCGGGGGACAGCCACGTGACCTTCGCCCTCGGCGAAGACGCCTGCTGGTACCACCCCGACGTCCCTGGCATCGGCTGGCACGATGAAATCCAGCCCTTCGGCTTCACAGCCATCCACGCCCTGCTGGACGCCATGCGGCAAAAGCTCGGCTCCGCCCAACGCCCCGTGCAACAGATGCTGCACGCTTTCCACTTTATCCGTCCCGTGAGAAACAAAACTGCAGCCACCATTGCAGATCATTAAATATCTAAGCTCATACGGCAAAATCACACCGACCAGATCAAACAAGGAGATGTCCCCCACATGAAAGGCCTGCGCCTCTACCTCGCCCCCTTTGCCCCCGACGACAGCGGTGCCGCTGCCGTGCTCTATCCGCTCGGCGGCCTCGTCGTCATCTGCGACGCCGGCGGCTGTGCCGGCAACATCTGCGGCTTCGACGAACCGCGCTGGGGGCAAGGTAACAAGCATAGCGCCGTATTCAGCGCCGGCCTGCGCGACATGGACGCCATCATGGGCCGCGACGACAAGCTCCTCGCCAAGATGCAGCTCGCCCTCAAGGAGCTCAAGGCCAGCTTCGCCGCCATCATCGGCACCCCCGTTCCCGCCGTCATCGGCACCGACTTCCGTGCTCTCTCCCGCATGGGCAAGAAACGCCTCGGCCTCCCCACCGTCACCATCCCCACCACCGGCACCCACCTCTACGACGAAGGCGTCAGCGCCGCCTACCTCGCCCTGCTCAAAACCTTCGCTGCACCATCAGTCAGCGACCACAAGCGCATCCTCGGCGTATGGGGAACAACACCGCTTGACCTTGCCGACCTGACTGGCGACGCGCTGCGCACAGCCTTACGAAAAGCGTATCCCGACTATGACGATATCCGCCTGTACGGCCTGGACAGCGACCTCGCTACCTATGAACAAGCCGGTGCCAACACGCATAACATAACCTATAGTCCAGCTGGCCTGACAGCCGTAAAATGGCTGCAGGGAAAATATGGCACATCATACGAATGCCGTTGTCCCCTCACTGCCAGTGAAACAAACGCACTGGACACTGTGCCCACACAGGCACAAAACATCCTCATCATCCACCAGCAATACGCTGCCAACGCCTGCCGCAACTACCTGCAGGCGCAGCACCCACAGGCCAAAATCACCTGTGCCACCTGGTTTATGCAGGACACGGCACAGGCACAGCCACAGGACCTGCAGCTGCACGAGGAGGACGACTTCATCGCCGCCGTCAAAACGCAACACTACGACACCATCATCGGCGACCCTGCCTTCCGCCGTGCAATACCAAAAGATATGGAATTTACGTATATAGTCCTGCCACATTTTGCCGTAAGCGGCGAATTGGAATATCAGGACACCCTCAGTCAGCTGCGCTGACAGCTCCCTCAGCGGAGGGAGCCAAGAAATATTGCTGCTAACGTAGCGGCAGGGCGGGCAATAGCACGAATGAAGCGTTGATTTTTCGCGTGAAGAAAGAAAATTTTTCTCTATCAAACCGGCATGAAAAAGGACTTTCGTTCAAGCGAAGCGCGTTTAAGTCTTTTTTCATGGCTAATTAACTGAGAAAAATTTTCTTTTAGCGAAAAATCTCAGTGGAATGACGCTATTGCCCGCCCTGCCGCGGACGAAGTTTCGCCCTCGCGGAATGACGCTATGCCACCTGACCGCGCGGCCTCCTGCCTCGAACCAATCCCCCATCCCCTAATCCAGCAAGAAAGTGAGTTTTTCCGCATGTCCCTCTATCACAGCAAAGTCTACGGCATCGTCCAAGGCGTTGGCTTCCGCCCCTTTGTCGACCGCCTCGCCGCCCGCCACCACATCAAGGGCAGCGTCTCCAACAAAGGCCCCTACGTCGAAATCTTCGCCCAGGGCGAAGCATCCGACTGCGCCGCCTTCTACACCGCCCTCACCCAGGAGGCCCCGCCCCGCTCCGCCATCCTCAAGGTCGACACCGAGCCCCTCGACGCCCCCGAGACCTACACAGACTTTGCCATCATTGAAAGCGCCCGCGAGCGCGGCGACATCTTCGTCTCCCCCGACATCGCCACCTGCGACAAATGCCGCGAAGAACTCTTCGACCCGACGAACCGCCGCTACCTCCACCCCTTCATCAACTGCACCGCCTGCGGCCCTCGCCTCACGATCCTCGACGCCATGCCCTACGACCGTGAACGCACCAGCATGAAGGAATTCCCCATGTGCCCCGACTGCGCCGCAGAATACACGAATCCCGACAGCCGCCGCTACGACGCCCAGCCTGTCTGCTGCAACGACTGCGGCCCCCAACTCTACATCATCGGCGATGAAACCTGTCGTGGTAAGGACGCCATCACCCGCACCCGCCGCACCCTCGCCAGCGGCGGCATCGTCGCCATCAAGGGCATCGGCGGCTTTCACCTCGCCTGCGACGCCAAAAACGAAAAAGCCATCGCCCGCCTGCGCCAGCTCAAGCACCGCCCAGTCAAGCCCTTTGCTGTCATGGCACGCGATATGGCCGTCGTGCGCCGCGAATGCGAGCTGCGCCCCGGCCAGGAGGCCATCCTCACCGGCCACCAGAAACCCATCATCCTGCTCAGGCGCAAACAGACCGGCACCATCGCCGACCTCGTAGCCCCCGCCAACCCCAAAATTGGCGTCATGCTGCCCTACGCGCCCGTGCAAATGCTGCTCTTTGACTACCCCGACGACGTACAGGCCACCATGCCCGACGTCCTCATCATGACCAGCGGCAACCCCGCCGGCGCCCCGATCTGCCGTGATGACAAAGGTGCCACGAAGGCCCTCAGCGGCTTCTGCGATCTCATGCTCTCCCATGACCGCAAAATCCGTATCCGCGCCGACGACACCGTCATGGATTACCTTGATGACGCCCCCTACATGATTCGCCGCAGCCGCGGCTACGCGCCCCTGCCCTTCATGCTCAAAAACGACTGGCACGGTGCCGTCCTCGGCATCGGCGGCGAACTCAAAAACACCTTCTGCGTCGGCCGTAACAACCTCTTCTATCCCTCCCCCTACGTCGGCGACATGAGCGACCTGCGCACCGTCATGGCGCTGAAAGAAACCATCGGCCGCCTTACCGAGCTCTTAGAGACCGAGCCCACCCTCGTGGCCTGCGACCTCCACCCGCGCTACAACACGAACACCGCCGCCAGGGAACTCGGCCTCCCGCTGTTGCCCCTCCAGCACCACTACGCCCACATTCTCAGCTGTATGGCCGAAAACGACTGCGACCAGCCCGTCATCGGCGTCGCCATGGACGGTACGGGATACGGCACCGACGGCACCATCTGGGGCGGCGAAATCCTCCAGTGCGACTACGCAGGCTTTCAGCGCCTCGGCACCATCGCCCCCTTCCAGCAGGCCGGCGGCGACAAAGCCTCCCGCGAAGGCTGGCGCATCGCCATCGCCATGCTCTACGGTCTCAGCCACGACCAGGACAAGGTCCGCGCCCTCAACGAAAAGCTGCACCTCTGCAGCGAGCGCGACCTCACGGCCCAACTCTTCATGGCCGACCACCACGTCAACACCATCACGAGCACCAGCGCCGGCCGCCTATACGACGCCATCAGCGCCCTGCTCGGCATCCGCACCTCCTCCACCTTCGAGGGTGAAGCTGCCATGTACCTCCAATTCGCCGCTGAGCGCTATGCCAAGAGCCAAACCGTTGCCGCTACACGCCTCTATCTGCAAGACGTACAACAAAAGCTGCCGCTTATCATTCCCATCGCTACCGAGGCACAGGAAAGCTCTGCTTTCCGCCTGCCCACCGACCGCCTGTTCCAAAACCTGTTACAGGCCCGCCTAAGCGGCGCCGGCACCGACCAGCTCGCCTGGCAATTCCACGCCTCCCTCGCCGCGCTCATCACCAGCGCCTGCGAACAGGCGCGACAGCAAACTGGCCTCGAGACCGTCGCCCTCAGCGGCGGTGTCATGCAAAACACCCTGCTCACCCACCTCTGCGAGCAAAGCCTGCGATTACAAGGCTTCCACGTCCTGCGTCACCACCTCATTCCACCCAACGATGGCGGCAGCTGCCTCGGCCAGGCCGCAGCAGCTATGTACCATCTGCAAAAATAACGCCTGCCACTTACATCCAGCCTATCGGTGGCACAGCCCCAAGGGTGTCTGCCACGAATATGGTGCTGTAAGCGTCCAGCTGTCCACTGCTGCCAACCTGAGCGCGGACGAAGCCTCGAACTAAAATAACTCGTACTACAAAGGAGAATACATTATGTGTGTTGGTTTACCCGCAAAAGTTGTCAAAATTAAAGACGGCACCGCCCTTGTCGATGCCTCCGGCGCCCGCCGCGAAGTCTCGGCGGAGCTCCTCGATGACGTCGACCCCGGCGACTACGTCATGGTGCACGCCGGCATCGCCATCGCGAAAATCACCAGCGATGACGCCGCCGAGGCCGACGCCGTCATGCAAAATATCTGAACAAGGACCTGTATAGTAATGAACGAACAAGCGCAAAAGGCCCGCGCCATCGTCACGGGCTATCACGGCCGCCCCCTCCGCATCATGGAGGTCTGCGGCACCCATACCCACGAAATCTTCCGTCAGGGCATCCGCTCCCTGCTGCCCGAGGCCATCACCCTCATCTCCGGCCCCGGCTGCCCCGTCTGCGTGACCCCGACTGCCTATATCGATGAAGCCCTCTGGCTCGCGCTGGAGCAGCACGTCACCATCTGCACCTTCGGCGACCTCGTGCGCGTCCCCGGCACCAGCGAAAACCTCGCAGACGCCCGCAGCAAGGGTGCGAAAGTGCAGGTCGTCTACACCCAGCTCGACGCCGAAGCCTACGCCGCCGAACACCCCGATGAGCAGGTCACCTTCCTCTCCGTCGGCTTTGAGACCACGACCCCCGGCGCCTGCCTCGCCGTCAAGCGCGCGGCGGCCGCCGGCCTCACGAACTTCTCCCTGCTCATGGCCAACAAGACCATGCCCGCCGCCTACCTAGCGATGGCCGACAGCTGCGACGCCTACCTCTACCCCGGTCACGTCTGCGCCATCGCGGGCACCAGCGTGCCGGAAAGCCTCGTAAAGAAGGGCATCTCCGGCGTCGTCACCGGGTTCACGGCCAGCGAGCTCCTTACGGCCCTCGCGACCATCATCACCAAAGCCCAGAGCGGCCATCCTTTCTTTGCCAACTGCTATCCGCGCGTCGTCAGGCCCGAGGGCAGCCCCGCTGCGCAGAAGCTCGTCGCCAGCCTCATGCAGCCCTGTGACTGCGAATGGCGCGGCCTCGGCGTGATTCCCGCCAGCGGCATGGAACTGCGCCCGGAATACGCCACCTACGATGCGCGCCAGAAATTCCGGATTCCGCCGCAGCAGGGCAGGCCCAATCCCGCCTGCCGCTGCGGTGACATCCTGCGCGGCGCCTGCACGCCGCCCGACTGCCCGCTCTTTGGCAAAGTCTGCACGCCCGAGACGCCCGTCGGCGCCTGCATGGTTTCCCACGAAGGTGCCTGCTCGGCCTGGTTCCAGTATGGAGGAAAGTTCTAATGACGAATAACGACCTGCAAAATAAACGCATTACCCTCGCCCACGGCGCCGGCGGCCGCCAGACCGCGGCCCTCATCCACAACGTCTTCGCCGCGCACTTCCACAACCCGGAATTCACCAGCGACGACGCCGCGATCCTGCCCCTCGGCGGCACGAAAGCCGCCTTCACGACGGACGGCTTCATCGTCTCCCCCTGGCAATTCCCCGGCGGCAACATCGGTAAGCTCTCTATCTGCGGCACCGTCAACGACCTCTCCTGCATGGGCGCGAAGCCCCGCTACCTCTCCTGCGCCTTCCAGATTGAGGAGGGCTTCCCCCTTTCAGACCTCGAGACCATCGCCAGCTACATGGAAAAAACGGCCGCTGAGGCCGGCGTGCGCATCGTCGCCGGCGATACGAAGGTCGCGGGCCGCGGCCAGATCGACCACATCTTCATCACCACGACGGGCATCGGCGAGGTCCAGCCCGGTGCCTGCCCCGCGGGCTCCCGTGCAGCGGCAGGCGATGCCGTCATCGTGACCGGTGACATCGGCCGCCACGGCTGCACGATCCTGCTCGCGCGCAAAGACTTCGATATTCAGGCCGACGTCACCAGCGACTGCGCGCCGCTCTGGCACACCGTCGAAGCCATGCTGCAGAGTCTCGACGTACCCGACCGCAAGGATATCCACGTCATCCGCGATGCCACGCGCGGTGGCGTCGGTACCGTGCTCTACGAGATTGCCGAGGAAAGCCATGTCGGCATCCGCCTGCACGAGCCCGACATCCCCGTGCAGCCCGCCGTGCAGGGCGTCTGCGGCATGCTCGGCCTCAACCCGCTCTACCTCGCCTGCGAGGGCCGCCTCGTCGTCTTTGCGCCGCAAAGCATCGCGCCACAGCTCATCGAGGTGCTGCATCAGGGTAAATATTCAAAGGATGCCGCCATCATCGGCATCGTCACGGAGGAGAACGCGGGCAAGGTCATCGTCGAGACGGAGATCGGCGCCCAGACCATGCTCCCCGCCCCCGGCGGTGAACTCCTCCCCCGCATCTGCTAAGCTCAGGTGATTTTATGCTGCAAAAAATCAATGGCCGCCCCTCCCGCGCCTGCATGCGCCTCGCGGACGCCGCCTATCCCGCGCCCTTTGCCCACACACTCGAATACTCCTCTCCCGCCCGCGGCACCTGGAACATCGTGCACACGGGCATGCTCGTGCCCGAATCCCACCAGATTTACATCTGTGCCTCGGGCTGCCTGCGCGGCGTCGTGCTCACGGCGGCCGAGATGGGTGCCATGGACCGCTTCTCGAGCCTCGAGGTGCGGGAAAAAGACCTCGTCGACGTCGATAACGAGCGCTTTCTCATCGACGGCATCAGCGATATCGTCGACCGCCTGCCCAGGAGGCCGCGCGCCATCCTCGTCTTCCCTGCCTGCGTACACCACTTTCTCGGCGTGAATTTCCGCTACGTCTACGACCAGCTGCGCGCGAAATACCCGGACATCGACTGGATTCCCTGCATGATGGATCCCATTCGCCAGACACGCAGCCTCACGCCGGAGCAACGTGAGCGCCGCGAAATCTACCGTCAGCTGCGCCCGCTGCCCCACGAAGAGAAGGCCTGCAACATCCTGGGCTCGAACCTGCCCACAGACCCCGAAAGCGACCTTCTGCGCCTGCTCACGGACAATGGCTGGACAGTGCGCGACCTCACGACCTGCCAGACCTATGACGATTTTCTCGCCATGGCCAAAGGCCAGTTCAACATCTGGTACAACACCTTCACCGCGCCGGCGGCCAATGACTGCCAGAAGCGCTTGCAGCAGGACAGCCTGCACATCCCGCAGCTCTGGGGCTACGACGAAATCGCGGAGGGACTGAACCGGATCGCGGACCGCATCGGCGCGCCACATCCCGACTGGCGTCTGCGCATCGCCGAATGCGAGCTGGCCCTCGATGCCCTGCATGAGCTCATCGGCGACACCCCCATCGCCATCGACATGAGTTTTGTCTTTCACCCCTTCAGCCTCGCGCGGCTGCTGCTCACGCATGGGTTCCACGTCACGCAGCTTTTCACCGACGTGATTTTCCCCGAGGACGAGGCGAATTTCCGCTGGGTACAGGAGCACTTTGGCGCGATCGAGCTCTGGTCCACGAAAAACGCCGACCTGCGCCTCATGGACCGACAGGCCCATGCTGGTAAAATCCTCGCTTTGGGACAGAAGGCGGCCTATTTCAACGACACGCCGTATTTCGTCAATTTCATCGAGGGCGGCGGGCTCTTCGCCTATGAGGGCATCATCAAGCTCGCCCACCTCATGTCAGAAGCCTTTCTCATCCCCAAGGACACGCGCCCCCTCGTGCTGCAGAAAGGCTGGGGAGGACCGTGCTGCCTATGCTGAACCAGACTGCCCGCATCATCTCGACCTACTCCGCCGATACCTTCGGCGTCTGTTCCGCCCTCTTCGAGCTCGGCGGCATGGTGGTCATCCACGACCCCTCGGGCTGCAACTCCACCTACACCACCCACGACGAGCCGCGCTGGTACGACCACGACAGCATGATTTACGTCTCGGCGCTCAACGAGCAGGACGCGATCCTCGGCAATGACGAGCGCCTGCTCGCGGAGACCATTGAGACCGTGCAGCAGCAAAAGCCCGCTTTCGTCTGCCTCATCGCCAGCCAGATCCCTTTTATGATTGGCACGGATATGCAGGCCCTCGCGCGCATTGTCGAACAGAATACCGGCGTGCCCGCCTTCACGCTGCCCACGAACAACATGCATTACTACGCCCAGGGCGCTTACTACGCTTTCCGCCGCCTCGCGGAGCACATCACCCGCGCCGCACAGGGCAGAGAGACCTTCTGGGCCAAAGACTATACCGACTGGCAGCCGGCAAGGACTCCCCAGGATGGGCAGCTGCGCCTCAACCTGCTCGGCGTCACACCGCAGGACTTCTCTATCAACGGCAGCGATGCGTCCCTGCGCCAGTGGGCGGAGGATAACGGCTTCTATGTGCAGAGCTGCTGGGCCATGGGCTCCAGCCTCGCAGAGATTGAGCATAGTACAGCGGCCGACGTCAACCTTGTGCTCAGCTACGGCGGCCTCGGCGCCGCACAGGTCATGGCGCAGGACTGCAACATCCCCTACATTGTCGGCGTGCCCATCGGCGCGCTGCGGGAGGTGCTCGCACAGAATGTGCGGCAGGCAGCGGGCACGCATAACCATGCCTCAACCTGTCAGAGGACGGGAGACAGCGCTGGCTTGCTCATTGGCGAGAGCGTGTATGCGCAGTCTTTGGCACAGGCGCTCGAGGCCGCGACGGGGCAGCATTACCGCGTGATTGTGCCGATGGAGACGGATGACGCCCTGCTGTTTCGTGACACGCTGCGCGTCACGGACGAAGTCGACCTCGAGCCGCTTTTCCAGCAGGCTGAGACGATCATCGGCGACCCGATGTACGCTCCCATCATGCCGAAAAGTGCCCGCTTCATTCCCCTGCCCCACGAGGGCTTCTCCGGCCGTCTCTACGAACACCAGATCCCAGACCTCATCGCGCCGCATGGCTTTGTACAGTTTGTGACACAGCTTTAATCTAAGAACGCAATTTCAAGTCACTTTCAGCCCTTTCCCAGTCAATACGTAACCAATCTTACAGTACCATGCGAGGAACACCTGCTATAATAAGAAGCACTAGTTTACGAGCAAGGAGGGCACATTATGCAACTCAACGAAAAGCTGCAACATTATCTGTGGGATACCCATTTCTTCGCCTATATGTTCGACGACCTGCGCCTCGTCGATGGCACAGGCGTATGTGTCTGTAAGCGCCACGGCGATGGGCCGATGGAACTGACGCATGAGACCTGTTTTTCCTATTGGTCACGCGAAAATCACTGTGCGAACTGCGTCACGCTGCAGGCACGGCGTGACCACCATCAACATGCCAAGTTTGAATACGCGCACGGGCATTACTTCTTCGTCATCGCCCACCCGCTGCCGCTGGACGGCAAGGAATACGTGCTGGAGTGCATCATGGATGTCACGAACCAGTTCACGCAGACGGCACCGGGTGAAGGTAATTTCATCGTGAACCTCATCCGCGAGCTGGAGACCGTCTCCTCGCGCGACCCCTTCTCCGGACTCTACAACAAGAAGTACTTCACCTCGCACCTCTCGGGTGCCTTGTCCATCGCGAAAAATCGGCAACAGCATCTCTATCTCGCCATGTTCGACCTCGACCGCTTCAAGGGCATCAACGACACCTACGGCCACGATGCCGGCGACCAGGTACTCCTGGGCATCGCGAGCGCCCTACAGAAAGGCATCAAAGAAGAAGACGGATTCGCGGCGCGCTTCGGCGGTGACGAATTCGCCGTGCTCTTCAAACTGCAGGACCGCGAAGCCTGCACGAAAAAGCTGGACGCTATCCAGCAGGATATCGCCCAGCGTACCTTCACGGCCAACGACGGCCGCCTCTTCCATATCACGGCCAGCTATGGCCTCGCCGACGTGAGTTCCGAACAGGATAGCTCCTGCGCCATCCATCAGACCGACGACAGACTCTACGCGCAAAAGGAAATCGCCCACGCCCAACGTGCAACGTCAACCTGAACACCAATTCAATCCATCGGCCCGAAGCCATCCATCACCTTCAATAAAAAAATGGCAACAGTTCCTCTGCATCCCCGATGTGGAGGAACTGTTGCATTTTTGACCAGAATATCACCTGAAAACAGCCTGTTCTTACAATGGCCTGGTCGCATGAGAAGCAGCCAAAGCCTCGCGGCGTTTACTCAGATTGCGGCGGTACAGAAACCCGCCGATGAGGAAAAACAGCAGGATCAGGCCGCCGAGTTTCTCCAGGCACATGGTATAGCTCGGCGAACTGCCGATGAGGAATAATTCGCGCACGGTATTCGAGAAATGCGTGAGCGGGAAGAACTGGGCAACGGTCTGCATATTCGGTCCCATGGATTCGATTGGCCACGTATAACCGGAGAAGATGAAGCAGGGCACCGGATACAGGATGGCCGCCCGCACGAAGGGCAGCTCGGCTGGGAAAAAGGAACTGAAAAAGAAGCAGAAGCCAATGGCCGCGAGGATGAAAATCCCGGCCAGAAGCAGCAGCTGCCAGAGTGGGGCATGCAGGTCGATGCCTAGCCCCTGCGTAATGCCGAGCAGTACGAGCAGGTAGGAGCACATGGCGAGCGACCAGTAAACTGTCGTCTTCGCAAGCATGATTTCCGCGAGGCCATAGCCCTGCATGGTCTCAGGATGCTCCACCTCAAATCCCGCAAGCTCAAAAAGCCAGGATGGATAGCGCTCGTCGTAGCGGCGGCGCAGCAGTTCCGTAATGAGCAACGGCGACAACGCAACCATAATACCGATCTGCAGGCCGTTCAGCATGAGGCCGCCCAGCATAAAGGCCGCATAGCCGTTGGCCGGGTCGCCCGTGATGCGCACGCCAAGACGCACGGGATAAGCGTTGTTGAGTGCCGCCGCAGGAAGCAGACCGCCCGACTGCAGCATGCTCGTGGCCACGGAGACCTCAAGGTTGCGCGCGATTTCCTGCGACGCCGCAATCGTCGCATTGCCGAACATGTTATTGGCCGAATTGACCATGAGCATGCAGTCGGCCCCATCGCCGTGCTTGACGTTTTTCGCAAAGTCGCGCGGGATTTCGAGTGCCGCCTTGCCGTAACCGTTCAGGATTGCGGCCTTCATTTCCTCCTCGCTTTGGACATAATCCGTCACCACGAAGCGATCGGCATCCGCGTATGCCTGAATGACCTTGCGGTTCAGAGCAGACTGATCCTCGTCGTAGATGACGAGCGGGATATGGTTGACCACGTTTTCGCCATAAATCACGCCGAAGAGCAGCGTAAACGCCAGCGGCGTGCCGATGAGCAGGCAGGCGATCGGTACGCGCCCGCCTGCTCATAGGTGGACTGTGCCACCTCGTATTTCGTCTGATATTGCTCGAAGACCTGCCGCGAGACCGCACCGCTGGCCACGAGATCAGAATACCGCTGGTAATCCGCCTGCGCCAGTGCCAGATCCGAAGCAGCCTTATCCTGCGCATGCTGCGCTGCCGCGAGCGCCGACTGCGTCGTGCCCGTCTGCATGCTCGTCACCGAGGCAGCCTGCAGCTGCTGCGCCTCGATGGCCGCGATATTGGCCTCATAGCCAGCCTTCTTCGCCTCGAGGTCGCGCTTATCGATGCGCGCGATGACCTGGCCGGCCTTGACCTCGTCGCCCTCCTTCACCAGCAGCTCAACCACACGGCCCGCCACCTTGGAATTCACATCGATTTCCTTGGCATCGGCGCGCCCCCATTCCACCTTCGATTCTGCCTGGCTGCCACAACCCAGGCTTGCCAGCACCCATAGTGCCGACAAGAGTATGGCGATAATCTTTCGCATAACCATCATCCTCCAGTCTCAGATTTCCCGCATAAAGCGTCTTTAACTTGTTCAACAAAAGGGTAAAGCTAACCTCACCACGCCAGCATAGCGCGTATGTCTTTAACTTGTTCAACAAGGCAGCAGACGCGTTCCAAAGGCCGGACCTACGTCCACCTGTCTTTAACGTGTTCAACATCCAGGCAAAAAAACACGCTACCGCGCTTACTCGCCAATCGGCCGCTCCGCGAGCTCGTTGGCGATGGTCAGCCACAACGCATCCTGCGCTTCGACGCGTTTGACGATGTCCTCGCGCTCCTGCCCGGGGATACCAAAAAGGTACAGGGCCAGCAGGAGCAGCTGATGGCGGCTGCGGGCGTAGTCATGCGGCCGCTCGAAATAGAACTCGCCGATACAGCCGCGCATGGCTCCCTTCAGCAGCAGCATGCGCTCATAATACACGTCATCGCTGGCCGCCAGAGACGTGCCGTCAAACATGTGATGGCACATCTTGACGTATTCTTCAACCATCGTCTCGAAGACGATGCTGGAGTCATAGCCCTCCTTGTAGACATCGCGGATGGTGGGCGCCGCCTCCTCCACCCTGAGCTCAATCGCGCAGGCGGCCGCGTAGCGGAAAGCCGGCGACTCCTGCCCGCAATGCGCATCGATTTTGGTGATGGCGTTGCGCACCATCGCCATGATGATGGTCCGGAAGATATCCTCCTTGTTGCGGAAAATGTAGTAGATACTGCCGATGAGGATTCCCGATTGCTGCACAATCATGCGAATGGTCGTTTTTTTGTAGCCATACCTGACCAAAAGTTCCTTGGTCGCATTCAGGATACGCCGCCGCACCTCCTGCAGATGCGCATCGGAAAATTCAGCATTGCGTTTCATACTTCAGCCTCCTCCTTAAACACATGTTTTAACATGTTCAATAAAATTATATAGCAAAACACCTGATAAGGCAAGTCCCCATAATTTGTGTGACAAATACGAATAGCACACAGCAGTCATTGGACTGTGAATGATATCCTATAAGTGAGCCATTTCAGGACCTGGTGATGACGAAAAAGTGAGCCACTTTTATCATCCTGCCTTATAATCAGACCATTGAATCTGGTTATAGGGGGATGCTGTCAAGGTGGTTATCACAATGGAAGATTATCAGAAGATCCGGCACATGTTTCTCGTCGAGCACATGAGCCAGCGACAGATTGCAAAGGAGTTGGGAATCTCAAGAAATACCGTTGCCAAATACTGTGACGGCGATACGTACCCTGGCCAACGCAGCCCCTACCACAGGGACGCTGGCGTGGTTACGCCGGACGTCATCGCTTTTATCCAGTCCTGCCTGCAAGAGGACGCGCAGGAGCCGAACCGTAAGCAGCACCACACAGCCAGGCGCATTTTCGAGCGGCTGGTCGATGAACTGGATTCTTCGACAACGCCCGTGTTGCTGTGAAAAGATATGTTCGCTGTGGAACGGCAGAAATTTTTCCCATGCTCAAGACGCTGGAGGAGTTTGACCTGAGCCGACTGGAGCATGTAAAGCCAGAGTACGTGAAGCAGCTTGCCAGCTGCAGCTTTGTCGAGCGGCACGAGAACCTCGTGATGATTGGCAATCCGGAAACCGGCAAGACGCATCTGATGACGGCCCTCGGCGTGAAGGCCTGCCTGCTCGGCTACAAGGTGCTGTTCAAGAGTGCAGCCACGCTGGCCGCTGAACTGCGGGAAGCCCGCGACAACTACCAGCTACGCCGCCTGGAGAAAAGCATTGCCGACGTAGACCTGCTGCTCCTCGATGAGCTCAGCTACGCCCGCTTTGACCAGGAGGAATCCGAGCTTCTTTTCAAGGTGATCTCGGAACGCTCTGAGCGTTCCAGCACCGTGATTACCACGAACCTCGAGTTCTCCCGCTGGCGAGGGAATGCTGACGTTTGATGGCGCGAATGTTGGACATGAAAAAACCTCCTTGTGATGAACTTTACCAATTTGCGTTATTTGGAAAAATTGGAAAGTCTAAATTGCGATATTTGGAAAATTCCTAAACACCGCGATTATGCCACAAAGAGGCAGGATGCGCCATACAGTATCTTTTTATGCGTTTACTCTGATACGATAAAAATCCCAGCAACAAGGCGCGCGCCATGTATTCGGCGCGCGCCTTCTATAGTAGGCTCCCGTGGAAGATGTGCGACAAATTGCGGGAAGAGTGTCCGTTCCCCCCGTTTCTTCTGGGACAGGCCCGCTCTGATTAATGGATTTGCGAAAAGTCGGTCTGCTGCAGATAGGCACGAAAGGCCGGGCCCAGGTCCTCACGGCGCAGGGCGAACTCGACCGTGGCCTTGAGGAAGCCCAGTTTATCCCCGAGATCATAGCGCTGCCCCTCGAAGTCATAGGCATACACAGGCTGCTGCTGCGCCAGGACACGCAGAGCATCCGTCAGCTGGATCTCGCCGCCCTTGCCAGGCTGCGTGACCGCCAGCAGCTCGAATACCGCAGGCGAAAGTACATAGCGGCCGAGCACCGCCATACGGCTGGGCGCCTCCGCCACCTCCGGCTTCTCCACCATATCCTCGACGCGCAGCAGGCGCGGGTTCTCCGTTGCCTGCCCCTTGACGATGCCATAGGACGACACCATCTCCTGCGGCACTGTCTGGCACCCCAGCACCGAGCCGCCCGTCTGCTCATAGACATCGATCAGCTACCGGAGCGCCGGCCGCTCCGGATGATAAACCACATCATCACCGAGCATCACGGCAAAAGGCTCATCCCCCACGAAATGACGCGCGCAGAGAATGGCATCGCCCAGGCCGCGCATGGCCTGCTGACGGATATAGTGAATCTCAATCCCCGCCGTGCGCTGCACCTCTCGTAGTTGCGCCAGCTTCCCCTTGCGCGCGAGCTCCGCCTCCAGCGCCGGTGCACTGTCGAAATGATCCTCAATGGCACGCTTCGCATGGCCAGAGATAATGAGAATCTGCTCAATCCCGCTGTCCAGCGCCTCCTCGACAATATACTGAATCGTCGGCTTATCCACAATGGGCAGCATCTCCTTCGGCGTAGCCTTCGTCGCCGGCAAAAACCGCGTCCCATATCCCGCCGCCGGAATTACTGCCTTGCGTATGGTTTGCATTTACAAGTCCCCTATTCTATATATTTTCTCATAAACTCAAACTTCGCACACGGTAAATGGCCTATGTGCCTTATAGAATCGGCCTGCTGGCCACAAAAGATATCCACATCATGCACATTGACGTAGGTCCTGAGTCCACATTTTTGGCAATTGCTCCA